>Ga0156204_14_pt1 | contig 47516 bp, 54 predicted proteins | sample RifCSPlowO2_12_FD_107857 | JGI IMG/M metagenome (GOLD analysis project Ga0156204, IMG submission 107857) | Candidatus Yanofskybacteria bacterium RIFCSPLOWO2_12_FULL_44_13b | reverse complement strand
AGGAAGAAGTACTCAAAAACTGGGCTAAGCAAAATAACATTGATCCAACGTTAGTTAAACGCAGAACACCTGTAGAAATTGTCTATGATACTTTTCTCTACTACGGAGAAAATAAAGAAACTCTATTAGAAGATACCTGGGACTGGACAGGCGTGCGGTCTTCCGGCGGTTTCTCCGTCTACGTTGGCGGCTTCGACTCGGACGGTCTCGGCGTGGGCGGCGGTTCCCGCGGCCGTGCGGATTCGAATCTCGGTGTCTGCCCCTCTCGGTAGTTTCATAGGGTGCTTGGGCACTTGGATTCCTTGATTCTTGTTGGTCCCCTTGGGTTTTCGAAAAAATTTTATACTTCCCCTAATTAGTGAGTTGGCAACTTGCTTTACTTAGTTTTATGTCTAAGCTATGGTGGACGCCATGGTCGATATTTGATAAAATTCCCTTAACAATTCATTGCCTAACCCCATTGATACCCTCAGTGGATATGGCATAAAACCCACCTGCATACTGAACCCGTCGTTCAGCTCCATGCAGGTGGTCCATATCCGAAAGGGTATGGGAGGGCGCAAGCCCTCGGCTAGCGGCGGGCTTTGTGTTTTTACAAAAAGCTCTCGCTGGATAAAACCCACCTGCACAAATGAAAATAAAAATTATTGTACTTTATTTGTTTTTAGTTCTTTCAATTTTTGTAACTCAAAAGGTCGAAGCCGTTTCTGGCGCCTGCTCTTATCATGGCGGTGTAGATTGCGGTGCTGGCCCAGATTATGACGGTAGTGTTATCTGCAACGATGGCTGGCGAGATAGCTCTGTGGGGTATTACGGAACTTCTATGTGTAGAAGTAGCGATATTCCGCTTTGTGTGTATCCTGTTGGAATTGGATGCACCGATGAATCATCTTATAACAGCATGAGAGCGATGTGGGCTCGCTCTGGATATCCGGATACGATGCTTTCAAATGTTCAAGAATGTCGTAATCAAATTGATGAATATAATAGATTAAAAGCTGAGTATGATTCCTGTCTATACAGAATGATGAATCCGACCCCGTATCCTACGCCGATACTTACTCCTCTCCCAACAGCAACTCCATATTATGACCCATGTCCTGAAGGCTGGATAAATTTAAAAAGTTTAAATCTTTGCATTAAACCTGCAACTCCTACACCAATTCCTCTTGTTACGCCAACCCCGACACCGACAGAGTTATTCAAGGACTTATTTAAAAATTACTCATCCACACCTGCTCCAAAACCAAAAGTAACACCAAAGGTTACCCTTACTCCAAAAATAAGACCCACCATGTCCCCATCCATAAATCCGGAACCAACAGCAACCATAGAGGCCAGAAAAGAGGCATTAGTTTCAAACAATAATACCCTGACAAGAGTATTTAATTTATTTAAGAAAATTAAGTTCTGGTAATCTACTCATCATAACTACGCGCGCCGCCTTCGTATTCACATCTTGCGACATACAGAGGTTGAACATATGGTCTTCTAAGCTCAATCTCACGTTCACGGCTAAATGTTAACGCCAAAGCATCAATGGCATCTGGCGAAGAGAGGCCGTCATGCATCATCTCATCTCTTGTCTTTACCCCAATCTTTTTATCCCCATGTACCTTATACTGCACCTGAGATAGTTGATTAAAAGCATTGTTTTCCAGAAGAACCAGATTTTTTTCAATCCAGTTTTTGAGACGCCAACAACTTTGGGATCGAAGATTAATGAAATTCTTGCCATCATTTTCTGGAAACTCAGGTTCACTGCCCGGTTTAACTGCCACTACTTTCTGGGCTATATACCAGTTGTGGTTATCCAGCTGATTACGAAGCAACTCATACACTTCTTCACCAAGACCAAAAGTCTCCACAAATATATTCGATGGCTTAATATTAAATCGTTTTACGAGTTCAATAACTTGGTCGGCAATGACCGTAGGGTTAGCATGAGCATCCTGATACATAACCTGACCACTGATAGCGGCTTTAAGCACGATCGTAGAAAACATACGTCCAGCACCTGTCGTGACCACTCCAATACGGAATGGCTCTGTCCATCGTTCCATCTTTGATATGTATGCTTGCTCCATCCGTTCCTTAGTTAGCAGATATGAGTATTCATCAATGGCAGTATCTTTTTCAAATACTTTAATAACGAGTGTGGTAAACGCGTCGATAAGATCGTCGTGTCGTTCTCTACCAAAGCCTAAGATCTGGTTGATGAGAATTTCGGCCCCTTGTCTAGGAAAGAGTACCTTAGCAGATTGAATAGCCGGAGCAGTCATGATCAATCGGGTCCGCTTATCATTCCCTCCAATTTTGAACTCCTCGGCTGGGAAGCCTTCGTCTCTTAACTGCTGAAAAAATGCCGATTGATATGCAACCGATTCAATAAATAAATGGGCATATTCCATACTTCTTGATAGCTGCTTAGCTTGTTGAAGAGCAGTCGGAAAATCAAAGCGTTTATTAATAGGATTCGGCAAGATATATATCTTGAGATTATCTCGGGTGCCATACACTCGGGCAGAAATCATGGCCGTGAAATCAGCACTATTAGATTCACTGATTGCTAGATCAATACCAATACCGGTAAAGCGATAATCCAACGAACCAACATCCGGTAGGGTATCGTAATACTGAATCCATTCAGGATGGATAACCTGGTCATCATCCGGCAGAATATTGAGCATGAATTCTCGCTGAAAGGCACGTTCATCCATGGTGCGCTTAAGATCATCAATACTTTTATGATTTGGAAACTTTCCCGGCCAAGTGACTTGCTCGTTCTCATCAATCAAGGGATACCTTCGATATATGCCATCAAACTTTTTGCTTTTGATGTTCTGGATGAGTTTCATTAGAAGTGAGTCATTATGGAGAAGATTGCCGATGATGATAATCCGAGTATGTAAATCACCGGCTGGAATGACATCGCCATTGAACCAAGCGAATAGCTTGTCCCGAGATTCCTGTGTTTTAACTGACTCAAGATCTTCTAAGTCATCTCCAATAATGAGGTCGGGGCGGTATTGGCCATGCCGGATACCGCGGATACTTTGCTCGGTAGAAGAAGCAAGGATCTTTGCACCATAGCGTGGGATGACTAACGCAAGCGAGCCCCACTCGTCCGTTTCTTCTTTGAACGGTCCCAAATCCATTTTTAGGAGGATATTAGTTTCCAACTCTTTCTTGATATTTAATAGATGTTGACGAGCTTGGCGTTGGGTCTGGCTGGCAATGACGATTAATTTTTTTTGCTGATCACCAAGTATCGCCCACAGCGGATACGACAAATTGAATATGGTGGACTTTGCCGAATTACGGAATGCAATGATGACCGCATTCTTGATCTTGGCGTTTTCAGTAATACGAAAGAAGTCCGTATGGAATGGCGCCGCTCGACTTTTGATATAGTGATTTAGATAGATAGCGAAAAACCATTCATGACTTTGACGAGCTATATCTCTCCGGACTTTTCTATCATGAATGATTTTATTAACTAATTTTTTTGATGGTTTTTTCATGTTTATTTTTAGGCGATGAAGATACTAATCTCAAGGCCTGTTTAATGAGAGCTTCTTGCTCTGGGGTTAATTTTTCGGATGAATGTTTAAGGTGACCGCTAATTTCTAAGCGATCTGTATAGGTAGTATGATGGTTCTTGAGCCAGTATATGACAGCAGTCATATTTTTGTCTCTGATTGCAGAAATAAGCTGGGACTCGGCCATATCATTTATCAGAAGAGATCCTTCGCTTAAAGCTTCGTCCGAAGCTTTCGCAAATTCTGTATCGCTTTTTCGCCAACGATAATATGTCATGCGACTGATACCAAGTTTTTCACAAGCTATTTGTACAATGGGAGTCTTTTTAAGTTGTTCGAGCAATAATGCTTTTTGATCTTTTTTCATGATATTTTATTAGCCTTCATGCCGGTTAACTTTTCCCATCTCTGAATGGCAGTAAGGCAATATTCGGAATCGATCTCTACTGCAAAGCATCTCCTTTTTGTTTGTTCACATGCCAGTAGTGTGGTTCCGCTACCCAAGAAGCCATCGTAGACAATTTCGCCAATTTCAGAGCTATTGAGAATGAGTCGTCGTATAAGGCCAATGGGTTTAGTTGTCGGATGAAGTTTACTCTTTGATGGTCGTGGATAAAATATGACACTTTTATCTTTCGAGTGACGGAATCGGTGAATACCATACCAGCCGTATAAAATAAGTTCGTGTTGGGGTGCGTAATCAAGGCGGCCTATTACTGCTTGCGATTTAATCCATACCAGGAGTTGTGCAATTTTAAATCCAGCATCAATCATGCCTTCTCGTAGGGACCAGACCATTTTATCAGCGTTAAATATATATGCGGTATTCTTTTTGGTTAGAAATGGAACAACCACCTCAAGCCATGCTCGACTGAATACTCGGTAATCATTATTTGATTGTAAGTGGTCATTAAAGATCTCCTTGTCTTTTGATAGCATTAAAAACCCACGCTTTGATTCTACTACCGCCACACCGTATGGCGGATCGCAACAAATAAGGCTAATCTTTTCTTGCCCAACAAGATGTTTAAGAAGTTTTTGATCCCGGCAGTCACCATATGTGAGACGATGTACTCCTAACTGCCACATAGATCCGTATTTAATTGATTTTTCTTGATTTTTCATTGGTAAGTTTTTCGTACCTATTAATCGCCAGCTGAACAAATACTGGCTCCTGTTCGATCATATATGCAGAACGTTTCAATTGTTGGCACGCAACCATAAGACTTGCCGAGCCAGAAAAAAGATCAAGTATAATATCGTTCTGCTTAGTACATCGTCGAAGTGGCCGTTCGTGAAGACTTGGGGGCTTTTCCGTAGGATGCTCGTATTTAGAGCCACCAAGTCGTTTTACAAGCCAGATATCAATAAGATCGTAGATGTCATCAATGGTGCGATTACCGCTTCCCACTTCACGATTTAGAATTTCCGATAAATTTAAAACCCGATTGGATAGATAGGGTTTTCCAATAACGCCATATATGCACGGCTCATATTGCTTATTAAAGGCAACCTTAGGTGTGGGCATGCTGTTATTCTTTATCCACAAACACGTCCGCTTGTAGGTTATGCCTAAGTCCCTATAAAGGTTCTGGAGAAGCCAGGCATAGCGTTGGTCGCAATAAGTGAAGATGTGAGAATCTTTAGCACAAACTGACAAACCATTTTTAAGGGACTCCCGAAGAAACATTTCGTAATCACTGTCCGACTTTGCGTCATTAATCTTGCCGCCATAATTTCCATTACCACCGATGCCTTTGTCATAGGAAAGACCGATATTAAAGGGCGGATCAGTTAATATGACATTGGCTCGTTTGCCAGCCATAAGTTTGTGTATTGATTCGGGATCTGCACTATTGGCACAGAGGATACGATGTGACCCAAGTTGATATAAATTGCCCGGCTTAACAGATGTCTTTCTAATTTTCTTTGTTTCTTTTTCTACATTGAACTCATCGTCTTCAACTGTCAGATCGTCAAATATTAGCGATAAATCAGAATCTTCAAAGCCACTTGCCAAAATAGTCTCAATATCAAAGTTTTCCGCCAGTTTATCCCAGTCAAAATCTCCATGTAGACGATTGCTTGTAAGCAAGTATTGATTGTATTCTCTCTCTGTAAGCTTGCGATTTGGAATACGAACTGGGATTGATTCATTTTCACGGCCAATCAACCGTAATGCCAAGAGCCTCTGATGCCCAGCAATTACCCGGTTGCCGAGATCAACAATTGGGATTTCAACTAAGCCAAATTTCCGGAGGCTCTTTTTCAAGTCATTGAGTTGCTTTGGACTGATAACCCGAGGATTCTTGGAATTCGGTACTAATTCTGCAACCACACGTTCCTCCGTATGCCATTGTAACTTTGCTTTTATTTTGGTCATAAAATAAAACGTCCCGAAATTAGGACCCGTCTTATCTAAAAGACAGAGACTAATTTCGGGACTTGTTTACCGACATGAGTAGCAGTCAGCTATTCATGGCACGCAATAATGCGTTAACTATTCAATTAATTTAATTATACAACATATCCTGGGAGGGTCAAATAAAACTGTGGATATCTATTTCTGGTCAGATCTTTTTAATGCTTTCAACTCTTCTATTCTCTTGTCCCAGGCCGATAAAGGCAAGAGATCAAGCTGCTTTTGCACTTTTTGTGCCATTATCTCATGCTTATCATTTCTTTCATGTATAAATTTTTCTTCTTCATCTAAGAGCTTTGTATATTTTTCGGTATCGGCGTATATATTCTTTATCTCCTGCACGCCCAGCTCTTTTTTAAGATGTTTTAGGCGAGATAAGGCCTTAAATTTATATGCCATTGAAGCTAAGATTAGAAATTGAATTTGGCATTCAAATTTATCAAGTCTCCAAGTTCTTATAAATTCTGCGTAGACCATGGCTAAGTTCTTATTACTATCATCTGTCATTATTTTGTATATTTTTCTCTGATTTTCCGATAAGGTTTCTAAGAATTTTAATTTCTCTCTTTGGGTTAATCTCGGTATATTGCTGAACCTAAAATCAAAATAATCAAGTTTATCGGCATTTAATCTGGCCATGATTTTGTCCTGTCGCTTTAAAATATCGTCCAGAAGACTAGATTCAAATTCATTATCTTGTTTACATCCAGGACATTTTGCTTGTATTTGATCAAAAGTAATATCAATTTCAGTCTGATCCTTTTTAGAGCGTATTCTTATGCCGGAGCCGGATATAAGATCAATATCAAAGCGGTAGCCACATGGACAGTATAGTTTGCCATCTTCGACAATTGATTTTACGGGAAACATTTAAATATTTATCTTAAATTGGTAACCATTTTTTAGTTTTTCTTGTTTCTTTTTTTCTAGGCTCTAGTAATCCTATAAGCTGAGTGATGAGGGCTTTATTCTGTTCATCTACCGTTTTATCTTCGATATTTTTAATCTCCCTTAGCAGGGTGCTTCTAGTTCGTTGACTTGAAACTATGTAGTCAACTGATTTAATGAGTTCTTCTAATTTTGAAAGGATATAAAAACGTCTTTGTTCATTCCCTGAACCTAGTTGTTTGGCCAAGCTTTCTAAAAAGGGAATCAATCTATCCCCGAACTCTTTTTTCATATCTGGGTGGAATATGGCATTAACAATTTGATCAAGATCAGCATCACTGGCTTTTTTGGCATTATCAATATAAATTTCTACAAACTTATTAAAATCAATGTCTGGGAGATTGACTCTTGACTGTATCATACCTGCCACAAAGACTTGGTCAGCCACATTCGTGCCACTGGCAATAGTAAACAATGCAGCCTCAATCTCGTTAATTCTTGCTGAAGTAATATTACCTCGAAACTGGTTAATCAAGTCTATCACTAGCTCTTTTTGATTGTTGGCCTTATTCTTTAGTGCTTCGACAAGATTGTGTTGGATGGTCTCAGATTCAGTGAATCTCTCTGGAAACAACTTCTTTATAAAACCTAGTGCAGCATCAAAGTCTTCGTCAGACCCTGTCAGTTTTTCTGCTATCAAGTTTTCGAATCCCTCAGCGATTTCGGGAGTTAAAGACTTTTGCTCAGCGATAAATGCATTTATAATCTGGCTTCTTGTGGGAGCATCGATGAACGGAGGTTCTTTTACTAAGACGTCAGCTGATTCTTTATCAATAAAAGGTAGTATCTTTTCGATATCTATAGACTGTAAAGCTGCCAATTCTGTAGCGTACTTTTGTCGCGAGATAACCAATAACTCTTTTATTCTCTGAAGACGTAGTCGTGGTTCTTCCAATAGAGATACTGCGTGAAATAAGCTTCTTATGATGTTAATTTTTTCTGGTGCTTGAGTTTGTACTAAATCATACTCAGCTTTGATGCCTTCTATGTAAGAGTTCCTGGGAAGATCGGTCAGTCCTGTAATAATTTTTGTCAGATTTTCGATGTCACCATTTTTGGCCAGTGCCTTTATCTCTGTCGGATCAACTGTTCTAGTCTCCGTAAATCCGGTTGATCCAGAAAAGTGTAGGAAATAATAGGGATCAATTGTTTTTTCTTCTTCAGATCGGTTTATCGAATTAAAGAATTTCGGCTCTTGGGCTATGAGCTTTTGTAGATCCTTATCTTCTGCTATCTCGCCGCTCTCATATCCCTGAAGAAGCTTTGGCTCGTTGGGTAATTTTTCATAGAAATCTGGAAAGCGATCTTGAATAATCAATATCTTGCCTAACAACTCCGGAGAGTTTTTAACTTTAACTAGATTTGTATATTCTTGACTATTCTTGTTTGCGATACTATTCAGCTTTCCTTGGACAGCTTCTAGCTGGAAAAACAGGGTTCTAAGAAAATGCTTTATCTTTCTCGGATTACTATCAAAATTATTTAGTGCCAAGTCGATAAGATACTCCTTGGCGTATGGATGAGTAAAATTGAGAACTGACGTTGCATCGATCATCTGATTTACCCATGGCCCTAAGACATCCTTTGTAGCTTTTGGCAGAATAAAGTTAATCTGAAATATCTTTTTTAAATACTCGGTTGCTTCCTTCTGTTTGACCTCGGTAGTTTTCTTTATATCCACTAACCCCGTAGTGTCGTTAAGCTCAGGATCAAGATTCAGAAAATTACTAATATAGCGACGAATTACTGTATGGTCAGCAGTAATCACATACACGCAATGAGGATTATTGAAAAACGTAAATAGAGCTGTAAGTATCTGCTCGACTTCTTTGTGATTACAACGATCAAGATCGTCCACAAAGATAACTATCCGTTTGGGCGGATTCCCCGACGCCATCAGTTCTTCAACGACCTCATTAAATTTATCTTCGAACTGCTCGGCCGATTCTATTTTAGGGATTATCTGTTTGACCTTTATTTCTGTGACCTTTTGTATTACTGGTATAAAAGCAAGGAAAATAGGAAGTAAAAGATTATTAAGAAGAGTTTGAGTTACATTGAGGCGTACTCCCAATATATGTTTTAGTGACCATACAACAACTACAAATCCCATACCCAAGAGAAAGGCGTGCTTTAGAAAGATATTTATTTGTCGTGTAAATATGTCATCATACTCTTCTTTTGTTAAATCCTTATCTTTCTGGATTTCGGCATAAAATTCTCCGTGATCAATTTTCTTATCGAGTTGAGAGTATATGTCAATAATAAATTTTCTTTTTATAGAGATTTCATCTTGTGTGTATTTCCACGGCTCAAACTTAAGAACTTTATAATTTAGAGCTTCTAGCTTTGGTTGGAGTTGCTGCAATATGGATGACTTGCCCTCGCCCCATCTTGCTGATATTCCGAAGTTGAAACCTTCATCAGAGTCTTCGATTGTTTTAACAATGGCGTCTACAAACGGCTCTCTACCAAAGAGATCATTTTTTGCTGGGTTATCCCACTTGCTTACACCGTGAGTTTTATCGGACTGTATCATATTAGATCAAAGATTATTCAAGAGTAGTATGAACATGAAATCCACATGCTCGACAGATCCCATTCATGTTCGTATCCCCATTAACTGCGAATTCGAATCGGCTTTCTTGGCAAACAGGACATTGAACTGAACCCCATTTTCTTTCGTGAGCTTCTACTCTTCTGATAACCTCTCTGACATTTTTAACATACCCATCGACTTCGGGTTTGTTATCAAGATAGCCTTGAATCCATAGGTCAGTAGTAATTCTGCCGGCAGATGTTTCCTTGTATAGAATCTTTCCTTCATTCAAAAGTTTTTCCCAGTACTGTCGGGACTTACCATATTTATCTGCGATATCTCGAGAAGACATGACCTGAGCATTGAAGGGAATATACCCCGACTGCTCCATACTTTCATAGCAAGCCCTTATAGCGTCTGCAATTATTCGCTCTTTTTCGCTTTTACTAAATTTGCCAGTGAGGTCCACACCTAAACTAAGAGTGCCGCCACTACTAGTATTTGCATGCCAATAAAATTTTCGATCATCAGTATCCATAATCCCAGCCTACTATACTTGGTTTCTTTTGGCAACCTGTTATTGTGGATAGTGACACGTCTATATCCTTTTATGGTGTAACATTTGTAACATTTTGATTCCTGGACCTAGACCCGAGTGCCTCAAAAGCAGCCCTTTTCAGACCACTCAGAAACCCTTATACTGCCTTATACCCACTGGTACTTAACCCGAGTGGCCCGCCATGGGTATTGCATTCGCTTTTCTTGCTCTTATTTTTTGGGGGATTGGGGATTTTTTAATCCAGCGAAGCGTCCGAAAATTCGGGGACTGGATCATGATTTTCTACATTGATCTGATTGGCGTAATTATGTTTACGCCTTTTGTGTTCAAGACCCTGATTCCGACGGTTAGAAAACCAGATGATCTGGTTATTCTTCTGGTCGCAAGCACGGTTTTGCTGTTTGCGGCGCTAGTTGATTTTGAAGCCCTTAAGAACGGAAAGATTTCCGTCGTCGAACCGATTTTTGCTTTTGAAGTTCCCGTGACGGCAATTCTTGCGTATTTCTTTATTCAAGAAAGGATAACCGTGCCTGAACTTTCCCTAATTCTCGTGTTAGTCGTCGGAATCGCCCTAGTCGCTACCAAATCGTGGCGACATTTCCGATTAAAAATAGAAAAAGGGGTTCTGCTGGCAATCCTGACCACGATTTTCATGGGAACCGCCAACTTTCTGTTTGGCTTTGGCGGCCGGCAGACTGATCCCTGGCTGATTAATTGGTTTACGTCCGCTTTTCTGGCGCTTGTCTCCCTGATTTATATTCTTTCTAAGGGCCAAGCCGGACTCATACTCCAGGACTGGCGGATAAATAAAAATCTTATAACCCAAGTCAGCATCTATGATAATTTAGCTTGGCTGTTCTTTACTTTCAGCATCTTATACATCCCCATTGCAATCGCAACAGGAATATCCGAAAGCTACATCGCTTTAGCCGCGTTGCTGGGCTTGGTGTTCAATGGGGAAAAACTGGCTAGACACCAATGGCTCGGTCTGATTATATGCTCAATCGCCGCCGTCATTTTGGCGATTATAGTTTAAAAAATAATAATGAATACACCGCCAGTTGGAATTGACTAAATATTTCAAACACATATCATTATATAAATGAAAAAGAAAATTAAAATAGGAAAAAACGTTGAAATTGGAGCATTATTAGAGCATGTTGATGACAGGGTTACTTTGATTGCAGAGCAAAATGCGGATTTAAATGGGAAGGTAGATAGAATAGAGAAAAAACTTAACGTTATAGCAGAAGACGTAGAGGTGATAAAGATGGACATAGAATTTATTAAACATTGCTAAATAAAAAACCGGGTTAGTTCCCGGCATTTTCATCCTTTTTTGGTTGATCAGGCTTGAGCATCAGTGAGGCAATGCCGAAGCCAAGGCCTGCGGCGACGGCCGTGGCGCTGCTGATTTTCAGAATCATATTCAACTTTTTCCTTTTTTCTTCCGATGTCTTTGCCCTCGTGTCTTCCCGCACCTGTTTAGTCATCGCCTCAAAAGTATTTTCATCATCATCTGACCAACCTGCTTTGGCTTTTGCTCGTTTAATAAGCTCATCCGGCAAGTTCGCCATGAGGTAGTTGTAAGTGGTATGGAGCCCGCAATGGCGAGCAACTTCGATATACGCGATGAGCGATTTAATCGGATCATCTTGGATGGCCATATTTTCCTCAAAGTACTGGTTTCATATATATGCTTTCCAGCCGTATTTTGCAATCCGATTGGGATAAGACTTGTTGCTTTATTAGGATGCCGAACTGGCGCATTTTTCGTTTATTATGTGCTTTTTCAACAATGGTTGCTCTCGCCGTCATTGTCAATTAATATATGTACATGAAAAACGATTCGGAATTGTCGGATGAGTTAAAGCATGTGGCGCGTGGGGGCGGGACGGAGGCGCCTTTTTCGGGTAAGTACTGGGATGCGCACGAGAAAGGCATGTACAGATGCGCGATATGCGGGAATGAGCTTTTTTCATCGAAGACTAAATTTAATTCCGGCACCGGCTGGCCGAGTTTTACCGATCCGGTGAATTTGGAAAATATCGAATTGAAACCGGACCACGCTCACGGCATGAACAGAACCGAAGTAAAATGCAAAAATTGCGGCGCGCATTTGGGCCATGTCTTTGACGACGGACCCCAAGACAAGGGAGGCAAAAGATATTGCATCAACTCGGTCTGCCTTGAGCTCGACGGAAAATAATACTGAAAAAACAGCTTTACATACCAGCCGAGGTTTGTTTTAATAAGTCAGTCCTTTAGGAGATTAAAATGAAGATAGCAAGGGTTTTTATCATTGTTTTCTCTCTGGCATTTTGCTTCTTCTCGGGGTTCATTTCGGGGGCGTTTACCGAAATGATTAGGAACCGCGAAAGCTTATCTGAAGCCAAATCCCTGTTTCCAAAATCGGAGATTCTTGTTACGACCCTGCCCGGAAATTACCATATGATGTATTCGTTTTGGCGGGATGACATGAGGGAACAGCTTCTCGTTGATTCCGATAACAAAGTCATTATCAGCATGTTTAACGGTATTTGGTACCGGATGCATCACGGTATTATCGATTTTAGATATTCATCCGATCAAATCAAGGAAAAATACGAGCATCTGTTTTTGCAAGGCCGTCTGGCCGTTCTTCGAAAGCATCCCGAGCTCATCAGCAACCAGATATTCGCCGGACTCATAAGGCGAAGCGAAGAAGCCGAAGTGAGAAAAATTTCACCGAAGACATAAGGGCATGGATGCCCTTTTTGATTTAAATGATGTATGATGTAGGATATTTCCGATGGAAGACAATATCTCAAAAATAAAAGAGAGGCTTGATATAGTTGACGTCATATCGGGATACATCAAAGTCCAAAAAGCGGGCGTAAATTACAAAGCCCGCTGTCCTTTCCATAACGAAAAAACCCCTTCTTTTTACATTTCCCCCGAAAGACAGATATGGCATTGCTTCGGCTGTAATCTCGGAGGCGATGTGTTCGGTTTCGTTAAAGAAATTGAAGGCATAGAATTCGGAGAATCTTTAAGAATTTTGGCTCAAAAAGCGGGAGTCGAGCTTCAAAAATACGATTCCGGCGTCCGAGATGAAAAATCCCGTCTCTATGACATAGCTGAAGCCTCATCGAAATTTTTTGAAAAACAGCTCCAACTGTCCAACATCGGCCAGCGGGCTCTGAAATATCTGTTCGACCGCGGCCTTAACCAGGAAACAATATCTGATTTTCGCGTTGGCTTTGCCCCCAATGACTGGAATGCTCTAAACACATATCTTAAATCATGCGGATACCACGAAACTGAAATATCGGCCGCCGGATTGGCTATTCCCAGGCAGACGGGCGGCGGCATATACGACCGCTTCCGATCCCGTATTACTTTTCCGGTCATGGATGCGCAAGGGCGGATTGTCGGCTTCTCGGGGCGCGTATTCGAAGGGGAAGAAACGGAAGCGAAGTACATAAATACGCCGCAGACTTTGATATATGACAAAAGCATGGTAATATACGGGTTGCATAAGGCCAAGACAGAAATCCGCCAGTCGAACGTCTGCATCTTGGTAGAAGGCAACATAGATGCTCTGATGTCCCATCAGGGCGGCGTCCGCAACGCGGTGGCCACGTCGGGAACGGCCCTGACCGACCGGCATTTGAAAATTATCCAGCGGTACACGGCCAATCTCAATTTCTGCTTCGATACGGATCGAGCCGGAAGCATGGCGACGAGGCGGGGTATCGCGTTGGCATTAGCCAATAATATGGATGTGAAAGTTGTGGCGCTTGATGATCCGGCTTGCAAAGATCCAGCCGACTATGTTTTAAAACACGGCCAAGGCTGGAAACAAAAAGTATCGGAGGCAAAGCCGGCCATTCAATTCTATTTTGACAATTTGAAATCTCATATTAATCCCTCGTCAGTCGAGGGCAAAAAAACCGCCATTGCGGCACTGGCTCCATTCATTAATCGTCTCGTCAGCAAAGTTGAGCGCGAACATTGGATAGGCCAGCTAGCCATTTTTCTAAAAACTAAAGAAGAAGCGTTAAAAGCCGATATTCAATCGGCCAAAGATGATTTGGCTGTTTTTGACAGCCAATACGTGAAGCCTATTTCTCAAAAAATCACCAAGCCTGAAGATTTGATACAGGACATATTCAGCGAAGCGATACTTTCTCTGATAATAGCCAAGCCGGATCTTTTTGGTACTGGACTCAACCAAATCCAGCCGGAAACATTGAGCCCATATACGGCAAGTGTCATATCTCATTTGAACGACATTGATTTCCAGAATTTTTCGTTCTCTGATTTTATAAAAAAATTTTCCGGGCCAGAGGCGATGAAACTCGAGTTCGCGTATTTGAGAGCCCAAGAGTTGTGGAACGGTTTCAGCGACGCCGAACTCAAAAGCGAATTCGATCTTTTATTGAAAAAATTAAAAAGAAGATCACTCTTGGTCCAATTGTCTCAACTGGAGATGGACATCAAAGAGGCGGAGTTAACCCAGAACAGGGAATATCTCAAATCCCTGATTCAAACATTCAGCCGGCTAACGTCTGAATTAAACGCGGTTGAAGTTTAAATAACGATTAAAATGGCAAAAACAAAAAAGAAAACCAATAAGGGAAAAAAGAAAGCCGGAAAACAATCCAAGAAACCGGCCCAAAAATCAAGGCCGGCGAAAGATAAAGGCGTCATATCGGAGAGCGCCGTTTTACAGTTGATTGAAAAAGGCCGCCATCGCGGCTTTGTCACCCAGGCCGAAGTTTTAAACACTTTTCCCAATATTGAAAAAGACATCAAAGGCCTTGAAGCGCTATACGAGCGTCTAGAGGGAGCGAACATCAACATCATAGAATCGGGTCGGGTGTTTGAGGAGGAAAAAGTAAAAGAATACGACGAAAAGAAAAAAATAGAAACCGAATTCGGCGAATCATCGACTTCGGATTCCGTCCAGATGTATTTGAAAGAAATCGGGCAATATTCGCTCTTGACGAGCGAAGAGGAGGTAGATCTGGCAAAAAGAATAGAGAAAAATGACGAATCGGCAAGGCAGAAGCTCGCTCTCTCAAACCTTCGCCTGGTTGTTTCCATAGCCAAGAAATATGTCGGACGCTCGGCCAATCTGACTTTGCTTGATCTGATTCAGGAAGGCAACATCGGCTTGTTCAAGGCTGTTGAAAAGTTCGATTACAAGAAGGGGTATAAATTCTCGACATACGCAACGTGGTGGATTCGGCAGGCGATTACCAGAGCATTAGCCGATCAAGGCCGAACGATTCGCATCCCGGTCCATATGGTTGAAACAATAAATAAATACCAGCAGATTGTTAGAAGACTGGTTCAGGACTTAGGTCGGGAGCCGATGCCGGAAGAAATAGCTGCGGAAATGGGCGTTGATATCGACAAAATAAGACATATACAAAAAATATCCCAGGATACAATATCTCTGGAAACTCCAGTCGGGGATGAAGGCGAGGATTCGAGCCTCGAAGCGTTCATACCCGACGAGGACTCGGTATCTCCGTCAATGTCCGCGGCCAGGAAAATATTGAAAGCTTACATCAATGAAATTATCGCCGATCTGACCGTCAGAGAACAAAAGATACTGGATATGCGTTTCGGTTTGACTGACGGCGTAACTCACACTCTGGAAGAAGTCGGAAAAGTTTTCTCGGTTACCAGAGAAAGAATCAGGCAAATTGAGGCTAAAGCGCTGGATAAAATCAGACAGCATCACAAGCTCTCCAAACTTAAGGGGTACGAATAGTAAAAAACAAACTCAGGCAAATGAACAGTTCTATTTTCAAGGATTACGACATAAGAGGCGTTTATGGCCGGGATTTTGACGACAGATTCGCTTTCGACTTGGGAAATAAGGTCGGCCAGCATTTTTCGGCCGATTCCTCGCCGGACAAAAACGTCGTCATTGTCGGCAAGGACGGCCGCCCGTCTTCAAATGCGATAGGCGAAAGGGTAATCGAGGGTTTGCTCAAATCCGGCGCTCATGTCGTATCCCTCGGCGAATGCTCGACGCCGCTCTTTTATTTTGTCGTAAAAAAATTTGGAGCGTCGGGAGGTATAATGGTAACCGCCTCTCATAATCAATCGGAATACAACGGATTTAAAATCGTCGGCCGGGAATCAAAATTAATATCGGGCGGAGAACTGAAGGAGCTTTTTGAATTTTATCCTCTGCAGATGCTGGAGGGGGGAGATTATGAAGAGAGGGATTTCACGACAGAGTACGCCGATGCCGTTATCAAGGTGGCCGATTTTGACAATGCCGACAAACGGCTTAACGGGGACATAATATACAAAGCTTCTCCGGGAGTGGGTAGAATTTTACGCGCCTTGGAATCAAAAGCGAATTTTAATTTTAAAGAAGCCGCTGCCACTATCGATCAGGAAGATTCGTTGAAAATTAAATACGACGACGACGGAGACAGATTGGCTTTTGAAAATGCGGATTCATCGGCGATTTTCTGTATTGTCGCCGATGCCGTCTTGCCCAAAAAAATAGTTTTCGGCATGACCGCGTCTCGGGCCGCACGAAAGTACGCGCGGAGCAAAGGATTTGAGGTAATAATGGCTAAGGTCGGTCATTCGAATATTCATCACATGATGCAAGGTTGCGGCGCCGATTTGGGCATTGAGGCGAGCGGACACATATATTTTAAATCATTTAATTTCCTTGAAGCGCCGGAACTGGCTCTGCTTATTGTTTTAAAACAAATTATCGATTCCGGCCGTCGCCTGGAAGATCTCGCCGCGCAATATCCAGTTTTTCCAAGGGCGGAAAAAACGATTGATTCAAGTCAAATCCATGAAAAAATCATCCAGCGCATCGGTGAAAAATTCTCCGACGGCGAGGCCGATTTTACCGACGGACTGACGGTGGAATACCCGGACTGGTGGTTTAATGTCCGCGCCTCGAATACTGAACCGGTGCTTCGATTGACGGTTGAAGCCGAAACAAAAAAACTTCTCGATGATAAATTTTCCGAACTCACGGCCGTCCTTGGATAATTTTTGCTATTTTAGTTCTATATGCCGCGAACGCCGCCCCGGCCAATAAACCGGCAGTATTGGCTGCGATATCCGTGATTGAATCCCAGTCAAACAATTTTCCAAAGTAACCGACGCCGTATCTCGCGTAAAGCCAATATTCGATATATTCCCATATTATCCCAATAACAGCGATAACAACGAATAAAATCACCCCGGTTTTCTTTTTTGGCCAAGCGTAAACGGTTGAGAAAAGATTAAGAGCTGAAACAAACATTAGAAAGGGAATTATAAAATGGACGAAAATATCATAAGGGACAAACCATACGCTCTTGCTCCAAGCCCCCAGCGTGCCGACGCTTGATGCGGCGAGACTGAACGCAATCGCATCCTGGAACTTGTCCCTCTCCGGAGACGGGGAGAATATTTTTGACGGCAATTCAATAATTAAAACAAAAAAGAACGCCAGAGATGCCATTAATTTCGGGCGGTAATACCAGGGCAAACGGGAGGGATCTATGGATAAAATGGCAAATCCGCCGATTATTAATCCAACTTGAATTAAGACACGAAGGAGGAATCTCATACTATTTAATATGACAACATATTAAATCATTACGGTCAATTTTGACAATTTTCATCAGGCCATGGTTCAATGGTGGCTCGCGCACAACACATGTCAGCCCTGCCATATATATACAAACAGCCCAATGACTGGACATGCGGACCGGCCGTGGCCCGCATAATTTTGCATTTTTTCGGCCAGAAAAAGGATTTATGGGAAATAACGCGGGAACTGGGAACGACGCGGAGCGGCACTTCTAACAGCGATTTAAAGCGGCTCCTTGCCCGATACGACATTTCTTTCAAAGAAAAAAAAGGGGCTCGAATCAGCGATATCCGCCGTCTCGCGAAAAACAACTGGCTGGTTACGGCCTACTGGATTCCAAAGCACAAGGAATATCACTACTCGATTATTAAAAAAATCAATTCAAAGAGAATATTTTTTCATGATACATGGTACGGCCTGAATCACAGCTATACCATAAAGCATTTTATCAATAACTGGTGGGACGATGAAGCTAAATCGCCGTGGCTGCTGGCAATAAGAAAATAATTGACAAGATTAACTTTTGATGTTAAATAAGGGCCAGTTCTTGGAGGAAAAATATGGCCTTGGATCTCAACAGGATAATCGCTGGAATTGCCGACGGCGTCTTTGTAAGCGAAGGCAGAGTTCTGGACATGAATGACTTCAAAGCGCTTGTCACGTCAAAGCCGGATGAAGTCTACAAGTCACTTCTGGAATTTTTCGCCGAGGACGTTGATTATTCTCTCGACAGTTTTATTAGTAACCTCGCAACGCTTATACTATGCCTGAACCATCTGCTCGAGATTGCCAAACGAATTAAGCCGGAGGAAGTCGAGAAAACGAAAAAAAAACTTCGAAGCGAAAATCTTGAAAAAGCGCGGGAAATCGCAAAAAAGCTAGTTTCAAACAATACTCCCAAAACCCCGAAAGCGGGTACGGTCAGCGCTCCGTCTAAGAAACCGCCCGTGAGCCCGGAGGAATTGTTTATTTGCGTAAGAGTACTTAAGGCAATATTTTACAACGACGAAATGCCACCAAAGCCGGTAATTAATCTAAGCAAATCGAGGTTGCTGGCAAAGACAGATATTGCTCCTGAATCAATCGAGTCTCACGTCCGACGCGCCTTGGAGATTCTTGTCAATTTGTGGAACAAGAGAGATAGCTCTGACAAGACAGAACGACTCTTTCTTCGTTTGGTCGAACACATCAGAAATAACCATCAGCAGATTGAACCGACTCGAGTCGTTAATTATTTGAAGACTCATGATAAATCGAGCGATCCGGTTAACGTTTAATCCCGCCAAGCGGGATTTATTTTTTCCACTCTCTCAATTTTCCGGCCTCGATTTCTATTTTGTCGGCTTTCCGGAGCGCAGATATCATGCTTCGGGATAATATGGGCGTATGCCTATATTTATCAATTTCGAAATATATATCCCAAAGATTCCTGTCGGCCGTTATCCACTCCGTTCCGAATTTGCTCAAGTCAATGGGTACTGAAAATTCCCGAAGCGTCTTATCGCCGTTGTCTAAAAAATATTCATGAAAATAAGAAAGAGCTAACTCACGGGCGTTTTTGTAAATCGGCTCACGATATCTTAAAACGGCGTAGTTTGTTTTACTGATTGCGCCCCAATGCCCATTTTTTTTAAATAGCGCGACAACGTGGTCAAAGTCTTCGGAATTTGAACGCAAGTCGAATATAAGGGGTTTTTCGCCGTGATACCAAAGAATCGAGGCCGCCAAAAAAGCCCCTTCAACGCAATGGGCCATATTTTCTCTCAAGACCAGACGCGGCGAATAACATGTTTCTCCGGTTTTTTCAAAATTCTTGGGAATCGAATTTAAAAAATCCTGTATTTTCTTCGGAGAGTCCAATCTCTTAAAAATTTTTTCCTCCCCCGGGAGCAAATCAAGCTTCATACTGTCTAAAGAATAAGCAATTAGACTATTTAATCAAGATATGTAAAATATCAATATGAACAAAACAATAATTTCGCTGATAGTCATACTGGTCGTTTTGGTGGCAGGAGTCATATATTTAACCCGCGAGGCTAATGACGAAGTTGCGGATGTATCGGCAACTCCGACAGATTCCCCAGCGTTGACGGCGACGCCGGTTTCGACAAGCTTACCACAAGCAACTCCTACACCGACTCCCACACCCACAGCAACGCCGAAACCAAGCGCGTTGACAATCAAATATACCGACAACGGATATGTTCCCAAATCGGTGGAAATTTCCGCCGGCACCAAAGTAACTTTCGTAAACGAAAGCTCGAGACTTATGTGGACTGCTTCCAGTCCTCATCCGACTCATACCGATTTGCCGGCATTTGACTCGAAGCAGGGGACGGCCATGGGCCAAAATTATGTTTTTACGTTTACTCAAAAAGGAACCTGGAGCTACCATAATCATATAAAAGCTTCTGATACGGGAACAATAACAGTTAAGTGATATGAACATGTATCGGCTGATGCTTAATTTTTTGATTGCGGTTTTGGCCGCCGTCATCGGATTTAGCTTTTTTGGGATTCTGCCGTATGGCGGATTGGATATATTATTCCAGACTCTAGTTTTTATTTTATTGTGCTGGGCTGCAAACAAAATATTCACCCAGATAGCGGGAATAAAGCCTAATCCGGAATCAGCCGTCATTACGGCGCTTATTCTTTCTTTAATATCCGGGCCATTCAACGTGTGGTCGGATTGGATAATACTTTTAATCATTGCCGCCTCGGCCATGGCCTCAAAATATGTTTTAGTCTGGAACAAAAGCCACATTTTTAATCCCGCCGCGGTGGGGGTTATTGCCGGAATGGTAATGGGATATCCGGCCAGCTGGTGGATAGGGAGCAAATACATACTGCCGGTAATATTATTGGGAGGATATATTGTTTTAAAAAAAATAAGAAACCTTCATTTAACGCTTTCTTTTCTTGCCGCCTACACGATTCTTCTGATTTTGACTCGGCCTCTTGGTCAATTGAGCGGCGTGTTTCTCGATTCGGCCATAATATTTTTTGCGTCAGTGATGCTTGTGGAACCCCTTACATCGCCGCAGAATAAAGCAAAGAGAATATATTTTGGAATATTTGTGGCTCTTGCTCTCGTGATTTTCCAACGATTGGGCCTGGCCTATTCCCTGGAGCTTTCCTTGTTGTCGGGCAATATGTTGTCTCGAATATTGAGTCCGGATTTTCGAATGGCCGTTGTCTTGAAAAGAAAAGAATATCTTAATCAAAGCATAATCGGATTTTGGTTTGACTCTTTAAGGCCGATTGTATTTCAGCCCGGCCAGTATCTGGAGTGGACGCTGAGCCATGACAAGCCTGATAAGAGGGGAATAAGAAGATATTTTACCATCGCTTCTTCGCCGACCGAAAAAGAAATATTGTTAGCCACGAGGATTTCGGATCCGGGAAGCACATTTAAGAAAGAGCTGGCAAATATGAATCCGGGCCGGGAGATAACGACATCCAAAGTCAGCGGTGATTTTATTTTGCCTAAAGATACCAGCAGAAAACTCCTTTTTATTGCCGGGGGAATTGGAATTACGCCGTATCGAAGCATGATAAAATTCATGTTGGATTCAAACGAAAAACGTGATATAATTTTGCTCTACGGCGCCAGAAACAAAGAAGATTTTGTGTTCCGGAATCTTTTTTCTGAAGCTGAAAGAATCGGCCTGAAAAATATATATATTGAAGGCGGCATTGATTCCGAGGCCATTAAACTGAATACTCCGGATTTTACGGAGAGAATCATATATATTTCGGGCCCCGAGCCGATGGTGGAAGCGGTAGTTGGGGAATTGAAAAGCATCGGCGTCAAAAAAACAATGATTAAAACGGACTATTTCCCGGGCTACGAAAAAATATGACATTAACCACGCACGCAGTCACTGGAGCGGTTATCGCCAAGCTGATGGCCGGCAATCCGCTGCTGGGTCTTTTTTTGGCTTTCTGCAGCCATTTTATTCTCGATGCTTTTCCCCATTGGGATTATCCTCTTAAATCGCACAATGAGGATAAAAAGAATCCATTGGACAGCACTATGTCCATTAACGGCCATTTCGTAAAAGATTTCTTGAATGTCAGCATGGACGGTATGCTTGGTTTAATCTTGTCCTTCATCCTCGTGAGTCAACTCGAGTTTAACGCATATATTTTGGGCGCGGCTCTTGTGGCTCAACTGCCCGATGCTTTGCAGTTTGTTTACTGGCGCGTCCGACGGGAACCACTAACGTCGTTGCAGAAATTTCACATCTGGATTCACACGAAGAACAAGATGAGAAATATGAAATGGGTAAGCATATCAGCCCAGGCCTTGTTTATCCTTCTTGTTACCGCTTCTTTTTGGGCCAACTCATATCCACTTGCGCAATTATTCAGGTAGGATATTATTTCCATGTGGGCTGGGGCGGGCCTCCTGAAAGACGACATTGCGACCCTCCATCCCTGCTTCAGCCCACGTTCTTTGTTTTCGTATCTTTCTCCCTTGCCCGGCCTCGCTGGGCTTTTTTATTTCAATCAATGAAAATCTTGGCTGGTCTTGACTCAAATTTGGTAATGGCTAGGATTATATAAAATGACAATCAAACAACTCTCGAAAATAGCCGAGGAAATTAAGATGGCCTACGCTGAAGGGAATCGTAAAAAAGGAAGAAAGATCTGGGCCGCGCCTGAATACGCACAGGCTTTTGTCGGAGATGTGGGGGATCTTCTGAAGTACATCGTGTCTTATACCGATAATCCCACGAAAGCGGGATATAAAAAAATAAGCCATGAACTGGCTGATTGCTTGTGGTCCGTGATTATCATTGCGCAGGAACTCGGCATTGATGTTGAACGCGAATACCTTATCAATATGGAATACCTGAAACAGAAACTATTCGAGAAAAGATGATATTTCGACGGTGACCCTGTGTTCTAATTTTGACTTTTCGCCTCTGAAAACAAATATATCCAATCCGGCTTCTTCTCCGACGGGCATATTTTGAGTTTGAAAACTGCCGTAAGCGTCGGCTCTTATGCGCCCGGCTTTTTTCTTGTCTTTGTATATGATTATACCTTCGCCGGGTTTAAAACCCGAGCCCTTAAACCATACTTCGCCGTTTGGCGGCACGGTATTTTGGCTGGGGTATACGACGACCGTATCAAATACGGCTGCCATCGGTGCCGAGGCGAAATTTCCTGATATCGCGCCCGGAATCGGAGGGGGTGTTTCTTTTGTCCACATTCGGCCGATTAATGCAGAAGAGTCGGGAGGGACGTGTTTAATAGAGCCGAGAACAGAATCACTTTGGGTAATAATTGCAATCGCGAATATCGGATACATGACCTTCTTCATAATTATAAATATGCAAATTTGAAATGACAGCACAATGAACAATCACGACTCATCGCCATTTCATCCGGACTCTTTATGATTGATTAAATTAATACTCCTTGTATTTCGCTGGATGCTAATATCAATCAGGTGAAAACGGCGGGACATGAGGGGTGGATATTATTATGCCAAGAAACACAAGAGGCCGGCGCGGCAAATCACGGGCGGCGCGCCGAGAACGAACCGCGGGACGAAGAAGCCGAGGCCGAGTAGCATCGGAAAGAGATGGACAAGGTCGATTCATGGAAGAAGGGGAGATTATGTGACATAAAGAGCAGCCCAGCGGCTGCTCTTTGCATTTCATGGAAAAATTATCCGAATTTGGGGAAGCGGACGTGGAAAACGGTGCCGCTGTCCATGGCGCTTTCCACATCTATTATCGCTTTGTGCCTCTCGGCTATTTTTTTGACAATCGTCAGACCCAATCCGGAACTGGACTTTGATCTGATTCCGTCTCCGCCCTCGGCTTTATAAAAGGGATTAAAAATGTGGGGCAGGTCTTTTTCCGATATACCCACGCCAGTATCCCGGACATCCAGTTGGCAATATCCGAAATTCCTGTTTGAAACGGACACGTTTATGCGTCCGCCCTCGGGAGTATAGGTGATGGCGTTGCGAATAAGATTTATGGCCAATTGCTCAATGGCAGTAGGGTTGCCCCATATCGGCGCCGGCTCGGCCCGGCTCATGCTTAGGCGTATATTTTTGGTAAGAGCAATATTATTCGTCTTTTCAACGATGTCTTTTACTATTTTGGACAAGTCAATTTTTGAAAAAGGAACCTCAACCGGTTTGGCGTCGTAATACGAAAGCTTGAGCAGGTTTTCAATCAGTTTCGACATGCGGTCAACTTCTTCCAGATTGCTTTCCAGCGTTCTGACCGCCTCTTTTGTCGTCAAATCCTTGCCTTCAAGAAGGGCGACATCCGTGTTTATCTTTATAATCGACAGGGGCGTTCTTAATTCGTGAGAAGAATCGGCGATAAATCTTTTCTGGGCCCGGACGATTTGGCGTATCGGAGCCAGCGTCTCGGCCGAAAACATGTAGTTCATTAAAATTGTGCCGGCCGATATAATTATAAAAAGCAGTTTGTAATTATATCGGAATATGAAGAAGGATACGCCAATGAAGCCGATAAGAATGGCAGAATTAAGCACGACAAGGCGGAGGCGGGCTCGAAGAAAAGGGTCATCCTTTAATGCGGTACCCCACGCCTCTAATTGTTTCAAGAAGTTTTTCATTGTATTCGCCGTCGACTTTCTTTCTCAAGTTCTTGATATGCACATCTACCACATTACTGAAAGAATCAAAAGCGAAGTCCCAGAGGTGGTCCAATATCTGCTCCCGCGTTAAAACCTGATTCGGGTGGCGCATAAGATACTCTAGCAGGCCAAATTCTTTTAGTGTCAAAGGTATCTCGCGGTTCAGTCTGGTGACCCGCCGCGTCGATGAGTTCAAGTTCAAATCTTTAATGTTCAATTCCACCGGCAGTACTTGCTCCGGGCGTCGTAGAAGGGCTCTGATTCTGGCTAGAAGCTCTTGAAAAGAAAAAGGCTTGACCAGATAGTCATCGGCCCCTTCGTCTAAAGCATAAACTTTGTCTTCGACCGCGTCCCGAGCGGTCAGAATCAGTATCGGGGTGACAATATCGGCCTGGCGAACATTCTTGCAAACTTCGAAACCGTTTCTCTTGGGCAGCATCAGATCCAGGATTATCAGGTCGTAATCTTTATAATTTGTTTCGATGCGCCTTTGTCCGGCCTCGCCGTCCATAAGATAGTCAACGGCGTAGCCTTCTTTTTCCAGGCCTCTTTTTAATGTTTCGGCCAATTTTTCTTCGTCCTCAACGATGAGTATTCGCATGTTCTTTGTTTGTTATTTTTTATCTAATATTCTTCAATTTAACATGAAGTCAAAATGAATTTGCGTATATGAAAGATGAATATTATAAATTTCTAATGAATCATGCCCCCGATTCTTTCATGTGTCAACAAGTTTGCATGGGAGCCGTATTGATGTATATTTAAAGCATGGATGAAATACAAAACTCGGAAGCTGGCTCTCCGAAATGGAATCGGAACTGGATTATTCTCTCGGGTTCGATTCTGGCCGCGGCCGTGATGATAAGTAGCTCTCTTCTGTATTCTCGAGAATTTGATTCGGGAAAAGCCCAGATAGCGCCCGAAAATAAAATCGAAGTCTCTGCTGACGATGATCCATATATGGGTTCAGATAAGGCGGAAGTGCTAATCATCGAATTCAGCGACTTTCAATGCCCGTACTGCCGGTCTTTCTCTGAAGACACACTACCTCAATTGAAAAAAGAATATATCGATACGGGCAAAGCCAGGTTGGTTTATCGCGATTTTCCTCTTTCATTTCACGCCGGCGCTGAACCGGCGGCCCAAGCCGGCCAATGCGCCTGGGATCAGGGAAAATTTTGGGAGTTTCACGATACAGCATTTGCCGAACAGGCCAAGCAGGGAAACGGCACGATTTCATTCGGCGTCAAAGAAGTAAAAAAATGGGCGGCCACAGCTGGCTTGAATATGACGGAATTTAATTCATGCTTTGATTCCGGAAAATATAGGGAAGAAGTGGCCAAGGACTTTGCGGACGGCGGAAAGGCCGGAGTTTCTGGTACGCCCACGTTCTTCATCAATGGAACAAGAATCGTCGGAGCTCAGCCCTATGAAGTGTTTAAGTCCACCATTGACAGGGAGTTAGAATAATTCCCCCAGATAAGGCTTATTTTTATATATATTCGGTAAGATTGAATGTGCCAGACTAAAAATTGACATATATATTGAGACATGTTATTGTGTTTCGGTTCTTTGAAGGAGTCACAATGGCACGAAATCTAATCGCATCGAATGGAAATGTTTATCGATATTATCTGGTAGGCGAAAGAAAAGTATTCAGTTCGGTAAACGAACTCAACTTACCTGAAAGAGTCCTCGCTTTTCTGGAAACAGCAAAAGATATAAATTTTTCCAGCCGTCCCGCTAAATTTCATCATGTATCACTATTTTGGTGGTGCTTGCATTGTTTAAGACGCCGTCATATTATTGAACACGCCAAAGTGGACGACGGTTATGTTCATTTGATAACAAAGATATGTCCGAGTTGCGGAGACGCACCTGTAAAACAAATCTATTGTGGCCCATAACGATGTTTTTCTGGATGCCGACATTTGTCGGCTCTTTTCGTTTTATACATAGAACTTTATCCAGAAACGCAGTAATAATGAGTATCTGGGCGGCCATTTGCTATTTTCTTCATTTTCGTGTATTATTATAGATATAGTAGGTATCTCGGGAAGTTTCGCTAAGTTTCGTACTGGTGAGAACTCGACGGGAGGTCGTTCCTACCAGTAATGAATAAAGAATCAAAAATAGGGCTGGAGATTTGAATCTCTCGTCCGATTTTCATTCTTATCAATATATTGAAAAAGTTATATGTCGGAAATCTTCCGTACACTGCGACCGATGACCAGCTGCGTGATATGTTCACCCAGCATGGAGCAGTTTCATCGGCGTCAGTTCTTATGGACAAGATGACCGGACGATCAAGAGGTTTTGGTTTCGTCGAGATGGAAAATGACGAGGAAGCCTTGAAAGCCGTCGATGCCTTAAACGGCACTGATTTTGATGGCCGAAAGCTCGTTGTCAATGAAGCTCGACCGATGACCGAAAGAGCCCCTCGCCGAGGCGGATTCGGTGGCGGCGGAGGCGGCGGCGGATTCAGCCGAGGCGGAGGCCGAGGCGGATTCGGCGGCGGCTACTAAGCCTAAATCAAAAAGAGCCCGTAAGGGCTCTTTTTGATTGAATAAATTGATAAGATATGATAATCTCACAGCCAGTTCTGGGAGGAAATCAATGACTGAGATTCCGATGATTAGTTTTGCATTGGCGATTCTTATTTGCGCCGTTTTGATGCTATTTCCTCTTCTCATCGGTGTAACGGGGAAATTTGGCAGGGGATGGGCCAAGAAAATGGCGGAGTCATTGTGTGCGAAGGAATGGTATGTCAAGTGTAACGATTTAAATCGTAAGCGCAGTAGATTAGTCCTAAATCTTAGAGAAACTAAATCCCGTACTCATATGGTTCTTCATTTGCCTCTGAATCATCCTGATATTCGAAAATTGGTCGATCTTCAGGATTTGGACGTTGTAAAGTTCAGAATTACTGATCAACCGCAAAATTTTACGATTCCATACGATGTTTGCGCCTGGATTAGATTGGAATCCGTAACTCCCTGCCCATTTTAGACAGCCCTTCGGGGCTTTTTAATTTGCCCGGAGCATGCCGTTTTGGTATTGTTTTATTTGTGTTCAGAATTCCAAAAAATGACGCCAAGTACCATTGGACAAATCATGTAGTGCGAAAAATGCTTTTCTACGGCCTTTCGCCGGATCGGGTAAAGCGAATAATACGGAGCCCAAAGAGAGTCGAGAAGGGAATTGTGCCTGAAACTATAGCTGTGATGCAGCCGGCCGGAACAAAGCAGAGACCTTATGAAATCTGGTCCATGTATTCCAAAAGGGGACAAAAGAAAATAATCATTACGGCCTGGCGGTATCCGGGCATAAGCCCGATTAGAGATGAAATACCGATACCGGCCGACATAATTTCAGAATTAAAATCAGAAGGAATATTAAAATGAAGATAGGCTGCCACGTTTCAATTGCCGGCGGAATAGAAAATGCTCCCCAGAGAGCGGCCGATTTGGGATGTGAAATTTTTCAAATCTTTTCGCGGTCACCTCGAGGCGGCCCGGCGCCGGCAATATCAGCTGATTCGGCCAGGGCTTTTAAGGATGGGATGAAAAAGCATAACCAGGAAAACTGCTACATCCACACTCCTTACTATATTAATTTCGCTTCATCTAATTTGGGAATAAGGCGTGCTGCTGCAAAAATTTGCCGCGAGGAGCTTGAGCGAGGGTCATTAATCGGCGCCAAGTATATTATGACCCATTTGGGGAGCGCCAAGGACATGGAACGCGCTGAAGCTGTAGGCCTAGTCGCCAAAGGCGTGGCCGAGGTCTTAAAAGGATACAAGGGGACAACGGAATTTTTACTCGAGATTTCAGCCGGAACAGGCAATATCATGGGCGACACGTTTGACGAGCTGGGGTACGTATTGGATGAAGTTGACGGGATTGGAATTTGCGTTGATACCTGCCACATGTTCGCCACTGGCTACGATATTAAGTCTAAAGAAGGATTCAAAGACGTTATGAAAAAAATAAAAAAATTCGTCGGCAAAGACGCGATTAAACTTATTCACGCCAATGATTCCAAAATGGAACTGGGGGCGCGGCGGGACCGCCATGAGCATATCGGCGACGGCAAAATCGGAAAAGAAGGTTTTATTAATATGATGAAGGAATTTTCTAATATTGATTTCGTACTGGAGACGGAACATGACAAAGTGGAAAAGGATATTGCAGTGCTAAAAAAAATAAGAGATAATATTTAGTATGTATAGCTATTTTGGAAACTATGTAAATCAATGGTCGGGGCCATTTCCGATGATGGCCGGAGCGGCGTTCGGTCTTTTTATCGCAATAATAGCGATTTGGTCGCTTGTCTGGAAGGGCATGGCTTTGTGGAAAGCGGCCAGACTTGGACACAAGGGTTGGTTTGTGGCGTTGCTTATTATCAACACCGCCGGCATTTTGGATATCCTCTATATTTACGTTTTCTCAAAGAAATCTTCAATGCCGACAGCATCTCCATCAGCTCCTCCAGCCGGTCCTCAAATCTAACATCAGACTCTAAAATTTTTCAGAAACTCTTTTTTGAATTCAAAAAATTTACTCCTTTTTATTGAGGCGCGGATTTGGGAAAGAAGAGAGTTGAAAAATTTAATGTTGTGAATTGTGGCAAGTCGTTGCCCTTCTAATTTTTGTTGAGGTGTTCCTTTGAAAAGTTTGTGAATCTTATTTTTTGAATAGATGCTCTTGCGAATATCGTAAAAGCCATTTTTGGCGTAAATCCGGCCGTGGCGTGCTTCACGCGTGGGAATAACGCAGTCGAACATATCGACGCCGTTTTCTACGGCCGTGAAAATATCTTCCACCTTGCCGATACCAAGCAGGTGCCGCGGTTTTTTATCCGGCAAGTGGGGGATAATCCATTTCAAGGTTTTTGACATTTCGTCTTTGCCGAAAGAGCCGCCGATGCCAAAGCCGTCAAACGGAAGCGACGCAATATATTTGGCGCTTTTCTGGCGCAGGTTTTTGTATTTTCCGCCCTGGATAATGCCAAACAATAACTGGCGGGGGTCATAATGTTTCAGACTCTCTTTAGCCCATCGATGCGTGCGTACCAGAGCTTCCTGGTTGTATTTTTTTCCGTCCAAAGGCGAGGTGCATTCGTCAAAGGCAAAGATAATGTCGGCGCCGATCCGGCTCTGCAATTCCATCGAGAGTTTTGGTCCAAGAAATCTTTTTTTACCGCCAACCGAAAAATATACCCCATTGTTTGTTATTTTAATATTTTTTCTTTTTAAATTTTTAATTTTCTCGGCCCGTTCTGACAATATTTTACCGACCTTATTTTCCAAGCCGAAGCCGAGCGAAAAAACCTGGAATCCACCGCTGTCGGTCATAGTGGGCATCATTATTTCCAGTTTGTTTGATAGGAATGAATGAGGCGACTGATCGCCGTTCGGAACTGCATAAAAAGTCTGTTGACTTTTTTGCTCTTTCTCGGCTACCCGTCTCCGAGTGTTCCTCAGGCGACCAGTCGACTCGTTTTGGGTGACATTCTGCCAAAGATGGTACGTGTTAGCGATGACGACTTGCGTACCGGTTTTTTTAATATCCAACGGTTCAAGTGTTTTTACGCTTCCATGCGTGGCAACGATAACATAAGACGGCGTTTTGATGACGCCGTGGGGGGTTTTCAGTAATCCGAGCCGGGCTCGGGAATTTTTATCTTTTTGCAATATTGTAAACATATATTAAAAAGGCCGCCTATGAGGCAGCCGCGTAACGTCTTAAATCTTTGGTCATATTTTCATTGCATGCCTTGAACATGTCATTCACAAATTTCAGAGTTTCCTCCATTTCAGATGGCTCGATTGCCAAATCATCCCTCAGAGATTTAAATGCGGCTTTCCTGTCCAGAATATACCTATTTAAATCCTCGATTGTTTTAAGGGTTATATCTCTACGCTTCAGAACAAAGCGTATACAAGCGGAATGAAGAGCCACGCAGGTGTCGAGATTATATCCTTCGGGGATTTCCAGAATTTTGCACTGTTCTGTAATCAGCATTTTACCTGCCAGGATTGCATCAACAAGCGTGACGCAATCATTGAGCGCCGACGGCATTCTTGTTTCCAGATGCGATCGCTCGCCTCTTAATTTTGCCTTGATAATAGATGATACCACGATGAGGGACATGGAAAGATGCGGAAACATACATTCCTCCAGGTACTGGCTGATAATATACCATCAAAATGACATGTTTTCAAGATAATTTACGGAGCCGGTATGGCATCTGAGAAACGCCCGGAGGACGACTGGTGGTCGGATAAGGTTCCGGTGCGAAGCCCGGAATCTCTGTCGAGGTAGAGCAAAAAAGTCAGCAGACTTTTTATGTGGTTCCGAAGATGCCATACCGGCGAAGTGTGAATGGTTTTGGATATGAGCGAATCGTGTGATATACTTTTTTCATTCAACATTAATATATGAATAACATTCTTATATACACGACGCCGACCTGTCACTTCTGTCACATGGCCAAAGAATATTTTAAATCCAAGGGTATAAAATACGAGGAAGTTGACTTGGCTAAGAATCCCGAAAGGGGACAGGAGGTAATCCAGAAAAGCGGACAATTTGGAGTGCCGGTTATAGAAATAAACGGAAAAATCGTCATCGGCTTTGACCGTCCGAAGATTGACGAGTATTTAAAATAATATGTCGAAAGAAATTAAACCATTGTCTTTTAAGACCGATTGCATTAAAGGTATTTCCCAAAAAACCATTGAAATTCACCATGGAAAGCTTTATGCAGGTTATGTAAATAAAACTAATGAAATCAGCGAAAAACTCGGAGAACTGCGAAAAAGTGGAAAGGTTACGGGAAATCAAATCTATAGTGAATTGAGAGGACTTAAATTGGGCGAAACTTTTGCGCGTAATGGCTCGTATTTACATGAGAATTATTTTGCGATTTTGGGCGGTGATGGGGTGCCAACAGGGGAAGTAAAAGAAGCTATAGAAAAAAAGTTTGGCTCAATGAATGATTTCTTAGAATATTTTTCCCAATGTGGAATGGCGGCTCGCGGATGGGCGATTTTAGCGTGGGATATGAATGAACAAAGATTGATGCAGTATAATTGCGATGCACAAAATCATGGGGGTGTCTGGGGGTGCATTCCGATTATTGCTATGGATGTTTATGAACATTCATATTTTATCGATACTGGTTCAGATCGAGCTGCTTACATTAAGGCATTTTTTGAAAATCTTAACTGGAATAAGATAAATCAAATCTATCTGCAGGCTAGAGAATTTTCTCTAAATTTATAATACATTATCAAGGGGCGCCAACGGGCGCTCTTTGATTTTATGTGGGAAATATCATAGAATCGCAGGGATTTATGAATTCTGATTTAATCCAATACATTCAAGAAGCCAAGGTATCTGGGATGTCGGACGGCGAAATCCAGGCCGAATTGCTTTCAGTCGGCTGGAATCATGGCGATGTTCGACACGCATTTTTGGATAATATTTCTCCGGAACTGGAAAATCCCCCAATTGAACAATCGGAAAAGATTGAAGCCGTTGTCTCCGTTCGAGGGTTGATAAAGCACTACGGCTCTGTTCGAGCCGTTGACGGCATTGATTTCGAAATTCCCAAAGGCAGTATTCTGGCCCTTTTGGGACCAAACGGGGCTGGCAAGACGACATTAGTAAGGATGCTTGGCACCTTAATCACGCCCGACAGCGGCCAAGCTTTAATCGGTGGACACGATGTTATTAAAAGTCCTGACGATGTTAGAAAAATTATCGGTCTGACTGGACAATTTTCGGCCGTGGATATGGTTTTGACGGGCAGGGAAAACCTTGTAATGATTGGCCGCCTTTGCCATCTATCCAAACTGGAAGCGGAAAACAGGGCCAGGGAATTGCTAATCCGCTTCGGATTGTCCGATGCCGCCGACAGGCAGGTTAAAACATATTCCGGAGGCATGATGAGGAGATTGGACGTGGCGGCAAGCATCATTGCTCATCCCGAAGTTCTTTTTTTGGATGAGCCGACGACCGGGCTCGACCCCCACGGCCGAATCGAACTGTGGCACATAATAAAGGAATTGGTGGCGAAGGACGTAACAGTTCTTCTGACCACGCAGTATTTGGACGAGGCCGATCATTTAGCCGATCAGATAGTGGTTATCGACAAGGGAAAAATCATCGCCAAAGGAACATCCCAGGAACTAAAAGCTCAAGTCGGAGGCGATGTTTTGGAACTCCATTTAACCGACCATTCTCAAGCCCATCGGGCCGCGGCCGCGATTGAAGCTTTGGGAATTGAGAAACCCAGAATCGAAGAATTAGAGGCGCACATATTCATGCCTGTCCGCGGCGGAGCTTCAGTTTTAGCCGATGCCATACGTCGTCTGGATCAAGCAAGAATTGATTTAGCCGATATCGTCTTGAGGCGGCCCACACTTGACGATGTGTTTCTTAAACTGACCGGCCATGTCGCCGGATAATTTATGAAGATTATTTCCGAAACTCTGATATTGGTGAAGAGAAGTTTAATCAGATACACTCGCGTGCCCCAGCTTTTGGTTTTTTCGACGATTCAGCCGGTGATGTTCGTTATCCTCTTTGCTTATGTTTTCGGCGGGGCGATAAAAACGAGCATAAATTATGTTGATTATCTTTTGCCGGGGATTTTGGTTCAAACGACTTTATTCGGGGCGATGATGACGGGTATCGGACTGGCGGACGATATCTCGCACGGCATGATAGATAGATTTCGATCTCTGCCGATGTCCCGCGGCGCGGTTCTGGCTGGAAGAACAATTTCTGATTTACTAAGAAATGTTTTTGTGATTTTTTTGATGGTCGGCGTGGGCTATATTATCGGCTATAGATTTGAGGGGACATTCATGGGCGCGCTCGGCGCCTTGTTTCTGATGCTGTTATTCGGTTTTGCATTTTCATGGATATCGGCCCTAATCGGAATTGCGGTTAAAGACGTCGAAACCGCCCAATCAGCCGGATTCATATGGGTTTTCCCTTTGGCATTCATATCCTCGATATTCGTTCCTGTTGAAGGCATGCCGAAAATATTCCGATTATTCGCCGAAAACAGCCCGATTACATACACCGTTGATGCGGTCAGGCGATTTTCCGTGAATCAGCCCGTCGATTACACATTCTGGGCTTCCATTATTTGGTTGGCCGCCATTTTGATTACTTTCATCCCTCTCGCAGTCAGGCAGTTCCGGAAAATATCGTAATTTAATTATCTCCAGCTGGGGAGCCAGACGCGGGTGTTGTATTCGCGCGGGGAGAGATTTAAGCCATAGCTTAAAGGCGAGAAATATATAAAACTAACAGCGCTGGCAAAAATCAAAACCGGGGCTATCAGTTTTTTGTGCTGACTCTGATCAATTAAATACGCCAATATCAATATGGCGAAAATGAAGGCAGAGAGGTAGTGGTATAGAAACATTACTCTCGGTATGCCGATGAAAGGCAGCAGATTTAAACCGACTCCGCCCAGAAGAATAATCAATATTTTGCGAGATTGGCCTGCACTCCATATCATGGAAATCAAGGCGTACATCAGTGCCGCGGTTGTTGACCACCATATGATGGGATTGCCGAGAAAATATATTCTCTGATCGCCATTAACCCAGTAAAATATCGGCCGGGACATAAATGGCCATGTATACCATTTTGATCCGTAAGGATGAGTTGCTGTAAGCCTGGCGTTCGAAGTGTACATTTCCTCGTTTAATTCGGTGAATTTTTGAAAAAGATTACTTTTTTTAATCTCTCCATTTTTTTCATAAGCGCTGCCGGCCAGAGTTTTTTGAAATTCCAGACTCATGAATGCATCGCCGGCTCCAGATTTATTTAAAAGAGAAAAATGTATTGCAAATACGGAAAAATATATTGCCGCGGGAATGAACAAAAAGGCGGTCATTTTTGGAATCAACGTCCTCCAGTCCCTGTCAGTATAAAAATAAATTGATTCCAGGATAAGGGGCAGGGCTAAAAAAGTTAAGCCGGTCCACTTGACCGATACCGCTAAACCGCCAAATACAGCCATCCATACATATTTACGCTTGAAATACATGAGCAGAGCCGAAAAACCGAATAACAAGAGAAACGCGTCCATTAATATGAATCTTGATTGGACAAGCAAAGCGTTGTCTAGCGACACAAGCATGCCCGCAAAAAAAGAAGCCGTTTTGCCAAAACCTATTTGCAAAGCCAGAAGGAATATAACGATGGGTAAAAGCATGCCGGCCAAACTTGGTAGAAATCTAAGTATTAAATATTGCTTGTCCGGGTATTTTTCACCGATGTTGGCAAACGCGTATTCGGGTTCAAAATTGAATATTTTGGCAAATCCAGCCACGATTAATTTGCCTAACGGCGGGTGAATGTCAAAAAAATATTCGTGAGTGTAGTAGCCTGTGACAAACTTGCCGAAATGGACTTCATCAAAAACCGTTTCGCTGGGATGGCCAAAGTATGCAAAGTGTATTATCGCGCTTACAATGAGAAGGGCTAGAATTAATTGCTTGTTACTCATGAATGTTATGATACAATAATTTTCATGTACGATCTAATAATCATCGGCGGATCAGCGGCCTCGGCAACGGCCGGAATATATGCGGCCAGGCGCAAACTGAATTTCAAAATTATCACCAAAGAATTCGGCGGCGAAGTGGCGACATCGGGCGAAATCGGAAATTGGCCGGGGCAGATTCATACTGACGGCATTAAATTAGCGCAGGATTTTAAAGATCATCTTAAGTCGTACGGCATTGATCCGGAAGAGGGCGTTTGGGTTCAGAAAGTGACCAAAACAGAAGAGGGCAATTTCTGTATTACGACAATGAAAGACAGCCAACCGGTAATAGCCGCTGACAAGCTCGACAGCGCATCGGAGCCGGCTTTTAAGTGTGATTACGAAGCCAAATCAGTGATAATCGCAACCGGCGTCCATCCGCGGATGCTGGATGTATCGGGAGAAAAAGAATATAGAAACAAGGGAGTTTCTTATTGCACGACATGCGATGGCCCGTTATTTCCGGGCAAAGTTGTGGCAACAATCGGCGGAGGCAACGGCGCTTTGGAATCGGCGATAATGTTGGCCGGTATCGCCTCGAAAGTCTATTTGATAAACAAGAATCCAAAATTCAAAGGCGACGATATTTTGGTGGAGAAAATTCAGTCTTTGCCGAATGTGGAAGTGATTTACGGCGCTCTAACCGTAGAAATCACGGGAGAGCAATTTGTGAAGGGGATGAAGTATAAAGACCAAAATGGCGAAATTAAAGAATTGCAGATTGACGGCGCGTTTATCCACATCGGCAACACTCCCAATGCCGATATCGCGCCGGATGAGGTGGAAAAAAATATGTTCGGGAATATAATTGTAAACGGGCGATGCGAAACGAATACCCCGGGGCTTTACGCGGCGGGCGATGTTACGGACGTTGCCTTCAAACAGATTGTCATCGCCGCCGGTCAAGGCTGTATCGCCACATTGAGCGCGGTTGAATATTTGAATAGAAATTAAAATAAATAAGAGAGCAGTGGATTGCCTTGAGGAAACATTACGCAGCGCGACTGGCGCGAGCTAAGCAAAAATTCAGCAGAATTTTATGCGGGTTTCCGAAAGGTAATCCGCTGCTCTTGAAAATATGGTCTATATTGGCGCTGATCACAGAGGATTTCATCTAAAGGAATTAATAAAGCACTGGCTTGACGATTTGGGTTATGAATACGAGGATTTGGGAGCGCACGAGCTTGATGCTAACGATGACTATACTCAATACGCCAAGCTTGTGGCCGAGAGAATATCCATTAATCCCGAAGACCGGGGGATAGTCATCTGCGGTTCGGGCGTTGGAGTTGATATTACGGCCAACCGCTTTCCCGGAGTCAGAGCGGGCTTGGCCATCGATGCTGATCAGATTCATTCCGCACGCAACGACGATGATATAAACGTCTTGGCATTGGCCGCGGATGAAATTCCCGAAGACGAAGCCAAACATATACTTGAAACTTTTTTGGAAACCGAATTTTCCAAAGAAGAAAAATATTTAAGAAGAATAGAAGACATGGATGAGGAAATAGAATAATGGAAATAATACCTTCAATTTTGACTGATGACCCTGCCGATTTTAGGGAAAAGATAAAAAAGCTTGAGCTATTGGTTATGAGAATCGCTATTGATGTCGCCGACGGCACGCTGACTTCGAGCGCGACAGTTTCCGGATACGCGGAATTGAATTCAATTCAAACCGATTTAAATATTGACGCACATTTAATGGTTAGAAATCCCGCCGCAATATTGGTCGAATGGTTAAAAACCAAGGCCGGCCGTTTTTTTATTCATTCCGAATCTGACGCGGATTCCGGCCGGCTTATTGACGATATTCATTCCGCCGGTAAAAAAATCGGACTCGTCTTGAATCCGGAGACGCCGATTGAAAAAATTGAGGTTTTTTTGAATAGGATAGATCTGGTCCAATTTATGGCCGTCAATCCCGGATTTGATGGCGGCCATTTTGTGGAGAGCGTGGTTGAAAAGATAAGAAATTTCCATGATAATTATCCGGATATGCCTATTGTCGTTGACGGCTCGGTTAACCCGGATACGATCCCAAAATTGATAGCTGCCGGTGCTTCTGAATTTGTCGTCGGAAGCTATATCTGGCAATCTCAAGACATAGGGCAAGCCATTAAAAAACTCCAAAATGTTTGATGTGATTACAATCGGTTCGGCGACTCGTGACGTATTCATTACCAGTCCCGATTTTGTCATTCTCAAAGACGAACGTTTTAAAACCGGATCCGCTTTAGCAATGACTTTGGGTACAAAAATTCATGTCGATAAAATAGTGATGACGCCGGGCGGCGGGGCGACGAATGTCGCGATTGGCCTTTCAAGGCAAGGGTTGGCGGCTTCCTGCGTTGCTATAATCGGCAAAGATATAGTCGGTGAGGAAATAAAAAATGCTCTAAATGCGGAAAATGTCGATACCCGGTTCTTTGTTACCCATGGTGACGATTTGAGCGGTTATTCGACTATTTTATTCGATGGCGCTTCCGGCGAACGAACGATAGTTACGTATAAAGGCGAAGGCCAGCATTTCAGCAAAGACACGGTTGACGTAAGCAAGCTCGATGCAAAATGGATTTTCGTTGACAATGTCGGAGGGAATATCGAGTTTATCGGAGAAATAATCAACCACGCCCGAGACAGAGGCATAAAACTGGCAACAAATCCGGGCACTCTGGAACTGGCGCTGGGATTTGAAAAGTTGCAGCCGCTTCTTTCGGCTTGCGAAATCGTTTTAATGAATCAAGAGGAAGCATCGTTGTTAAGCGGCATTGATTATAACGACGAGGCGGGAATATTCAAATTCATGGACGAAAAAATCGGCGGAATATTCGTGATGACCAAAGGCCGAGCGGGGGTTTCAGTTTCCGACGGCAAAAATATATACCGGGCAGGCATTCCCGATTCACCGGTAGTTGAACGCACTGGAGCCGGCGACGCTTTCAGCTCCGGATTTATATCCGAATATATTCGAAGCGGGGATATCCAAAAATCAATTCAGATGGCGACAGCCAATTCATCTTCCGTGGTCACCAAATATGGCCCGATTGAAGGATTGCTGAAAGAAGATAATCCGGGGCAATGGCCCTTGGTTGATGTGGAAATAAAATGACTCTCAATGAATATTTTAAAATGGCCAAAGAAAACAAAACCGCTATCGGCCATTTTAATTTTTCGACGGAAGACGTTTTGAAAGCCATCGCATCGGCGGCTAAAGAAGCGGGCGCGTCTTGCGTCATGGTCGGCACGTCGGAAAGCGAAGCTGATTTCATCGGTTTGAAAGAAGCCGTGGCAATGGCAAAAGCCGTCGAAGACGATATTCAATTTCCGGTTTTTTTAAACGCCGATCATTTTAAATCTTTTGAAAAATGCAAAGAGGCCATTGACGCCGGTTATGGCTCCGTATTGATCGACGGCTCAAAAATGTCTTTTGCCAAAAATACGGCCGTGACAAAAAAAGTGGTGGAATATGCCAAAACAATCAACTCTGACATATCCGTCGAAGGCGAGCTCGGCTATTTGAAAGGCGGTTCACTGATTCAATCAAAAATGGAAATAAGCCCTTCTGACTATACGAAAACCGAAGAAGCTCGAATATTTTGCCAGGAAACGGGCATAAACCGCCTGGCCGTGGTATTTGGAAACATACACGGCATAGTTACGGAACAGAAAGAAAAATTAGACATCGAACATTTGATGAAAATAAGATTGGCGGTTCCCGATATGTTTTTGGTTCTGCATGGGGCTTCCGGCTTGTCTGACGGGGACATAAAAGAAAGCATTGAAAATGGAATAACCAATGTCCACTTTAACACCGAGTTGAGAGTTGCGTATTCGGAGGCGTTGAGGGAGCAATTGTCCCAAAATCCCGATGAGACGACTCCGTATAAATATCTGGCTCCGGCGGCCCAGGAGGTTAAGGACCTGGTTATTAAAAAGCTTGCACTGATGGCTTAATTTGTGTTAATATATCAGGGCTTTAAATATATATGTCGGCCGCAAAGACTCACAATCAAAAAGTGGAACTGGACGCCCAGGTGCGGGCGGTTTTAGGTTCGGGTGTAAAGGCCCTGCGCCGACAGGGAGTGTTGCCCGGCGTTTTGTATGGAAAAGGACTGGAATCGCTCAATCTCCAGATTCCCCTAAAAGATTTTTCCGGCGTTTTAAAATCGGCCGGTGAATCGACTTTGGTTTATCTGAATTTAGATGGTAAAACCTACCCGACCATTATTCACGACGTTGTTTACGATCCGGTGACGGATGAAGTTCTCCATGCCGATTTTTACAAGGTCCGTCTTGATGAAAAAATCAAAGCCATGGTTCAAGCATCATTCGTCGGTGAATCGCCGGCTGTTAGGGATTTAGGCGGCATATTCATCAGGAACGTAAATGAGCTGGAAGTTGAAGCTCTGCCCCAAGATTTGCCCCATGAAATAACGGTTGATATTTCCAATTTGAAAAATTTCGGCGACCAGATTTTAGTAAAGGATATTAAATTAGAATCCGGTGTTAAGCTCACGGCTAGCGAGGACGAAATTGTGGGCACGGTCCAAGAGCCCATTACCCAAGAACAGCTTGAGAAAGAACTTGAAACAAAGACCAGCATTGAAGATGTGGAAGTGATTGAGAAGAAGAAACCGGAGGATGAAGCAGTTGTTGAAGAGATGCCTGAATCCGCGCCGGATAAAGAACAAGAAAATTAAATATGAAAAATATCCATCCCCAATATTATCCCGAGGCTAAAGTTAAATGTATTTGCGGGAACGCGTGGACAACCGGCTCGACACTGCCGGAAATTAGCGTCAGCATCTGCTCATCCTGCCACCCTTTCTATACCGGCAGCGAGAAAATCGTTGACACTCGCGGCCGAGTCGAAAAGTTCAGGAAACGTCTGGAAAAAGTTTCTCTAAAGAAAACTATCAAAAAAGTCGCGGCCAGAAAAAGTAGGCATTAATATGTCTTCGCCCGGTGTCATCTCAGGGCGTGCATAAAAAGTCTGCTGACTTTTTTGCTCGGACTCCTCGCCAGCCGCTCGTCGTGGTCCCTTCGATGACATCAGGCTCATCACATGTCATATCAATATCAGCCTCAATTAAAGACCCACAATCCAGCCAATGAAGCAATTATGGAGATAAGGGCCGGAACGGGCGGTGACGAAGCGGCCCTTTTTGCCGCCGATGTTTTTGGAATGTACCGGAAATACGCGTTAAGCAAGGGCTGGAAATTTGATCTTATCGATCAAAACCAAATTAGCATCGGCGGATTCAAATCCCTTACTTTTGAAATCAGGGGCGAAGGCGCTTTTACAAAAATGAAGAACGAATCAGGCGTTCATCGCGTTCAAAGAGTCCCTGCGACGGAGAAAAGCGGCCGCGTCCACACCTCAACAGTGACGGTCGCCGTTTTACCGAAGGCGGCTGAAAGTGATGTCCAAATACGGCCCGATGAGATTGAAGTTTCATTTTCCCGAGCCGGAGGCCCCGGCGGACAGAATGTGAATAAAGTGGAAACCGCCGTCAGGGTGCTCCATAAGCCGACAGGCATTGTCGTTTCATCCCGACAGGAGAGATCCCAAGCCCAGAATAGGGAAAAAGCCATGGGAATCCTAAGGTCCAAATTAATGGCCATAAAACAGGAAGAGGCGACGGGCAACATAACCGAGGAAAGGCGAAAACAAATCGGAACCGGCGACAGGTCGGAAAAAATAAGAACATATAATTTCCCCCAGGATCGGATTACCGATCACAGAATAAAAAAAAGCTGGGGGAATATGTATAAAATCCTGGCCGGCAACCTCGATCCGGTATTTGATGCGCTTGGATCGTAAAAGCGGAGCCGGCATGGTATCAGAGGGACCACGACGAGCGGCTGGCGAGGAGTCCGAGCAAAAAAGTCAGCAGACTTTTTATGCGTGCCCACTGATGCCATGCCGGCGTAGCATGTTTGATTAATTGTCTTAAATCGTATAAAATAGCGAAGCTATGAATACTCTCGAAAATATACAGATACCATATGAAGACATGCTCAAAGCAGGCATGCATTTTGGCCGCAAAAAGACTGTTTTTAACCCGGCTATGGAAAGATACGTCTTTACCGTCCGGGACGGCATCTGCATTATTGATCTTTTAAAGACCCAAGTTCAGCTTAACAACAGCGTTGAATACGTGAAGAAGACATTGCAGGGAAGCGGGATTATATTATTCGTTGCTTTAACCAAACAGTCAGTCGAGACGACAAAAGATTTGGCCGACTCATTAAACATGCCCTATGTCTTGAATCGCTGGCTTGGCGGCACCCTTACTAATTTTAAAGTCATATCCGGCCGCGTTAAAAAACTCGAAGAGATGGAAAAGGAAATGAAATCGCCCCAATTTGATAAATTCACGAAGAAAGAAAAGCTTTTATTCACGCGGGAACTGGAAAAAATGAGGACTCATTTTGAGGGCTTGAAGAAACTAAGCCGGATACCGGACGCCATATTCGTTTCTTCCTTGAAAGAAAGCGCTCTGCCGGTAAGAGAAGCGAAAAGAATCGGCGTTAAGATAATCGCCATTGCCAACACTGATTCCAGTCCGGAAGACGCTAATTATGTCATTCCGGCCAATGACCGATCCAAAAAGTCGGTTGATTTAATCCTCGAGGCTATAAAAAAGGAACTGGTTAAATAATGGACGCGAATAAAATTAAACAACTTAGAGATCAGACTGGGCTTTCGTTCGCCCAGATTAATAAAGCCTTATCCGCGGCCGGTGGCGATGAGGCCAAGGCTATTGAAATTCTAAAATCCCAAGCCGGCGACGTGGCCGCCAAAAAATCCGGCCGGGATGTAAATGAGGGAGTTATTGACTCGTACGTCCACTCTAACGGAAAAATCGGGGCAATGGTGGAACTTTTGTGTGAAACGGATTTTGTCGCCAAAAATCAGGAATTTAAGAGTTTGGCTCATGATATTGTCATGCACATTACGGCCATGAAGCCGAATGATAATGAAGAACTTTTAGCCCAGCCGTTTGTAAAAAACCCCGCGGTTACGGTTGGAGAATTGATTACGCGAATAATTCAAAAGGTCGGTGAAAATATTAAAGTCGGCCGCTTCGAGATATTTGAAATATAATGTTTTTTATTATTCCATTTTCCATTATCCTAATTTCCGCCTTCGGCATTTGTTTTATTGTCTGGCGAAAAAGAACTTATCTTAATAAACTGACTCCTGAGGCGAATGAAGTGGGGGACAACCTTTTCTATGATTTTTTTCCAGAAGTAACGGATGGGTTTAAGAAATTTAACTGGCGGGAACATAAGGAATACCTGCTCAGTGAATTCGAAAAAAACCTGCGAAGGATAAGACTGTTTTCTCTTAAAATTGACCACGCCATGCTGGCGCTGATAAATAAAGTTAGAAATATCTCGGTAAGTTCGGAATCGGAAAAAGATAAAGATAGTGTGGTAAAAACTGAAACTCACAAAAACAAAACTAACGCTGTTGATGAGTTGAAAAAGAAAGAACAGGCGCTGATAATAGAAATTGCCAAAGACCCCAAAAACGCCGATTTGTATCTGGAGCTTGGCAATCTCTACACCAGCATTGATGATTCTAAGGAAGCCAAAGAGGCCTATGAAGCGGCCTTAAAACTTAGACCGGATGATTCACGCATTGCGTCTAAACTTTCCCGACTCGGTCCCTCGATTTAATCGTAGGTGTGTGGTAAAATATTACTAATTGCCAGGGTAGCTCAATGGCAGAGCAGGGCATTTGTAATGCTCAGGTTGGAGGTTCAAGTCCTCTCCCTGGCTCAGTTGTTTGTGTCTTTGTACAATTTTTATTTAGGAATTTATCTTAACTCGCTGCATGGTCCGAAAGAGGTTTGATTTTATTTAGTTTGCCATTTACGGTATGGTAGAGTGGTCAATAATCGGGTATAATACACTAATGCCGAGAAAGTGGACTAATCAGGACACGCTTACTTACAGAAGACAATTGATCAGGCTTTATAGCAAAGAAAATTTGTCAATATTTGAAGTTGGGGAAAAACTTGGTCTGAGTTACCAGTGTATATTTCAGAGATTGAAACGTCTCGGTATTAAAATATCTCCTGAATCAAAAAAAGGATACACTAACAAGAGATCCTTGAATCGTTTACAGGAATCTCAAGACTTGGCTGAGTTTATAGGGATAATGTTGGGTGATGGACATATATCTCGGGAGCAGATTTTTGTCACATTGGGCAAGAAAGAAAAAGCATATGTTGCTTATGTAATCGAGCTTTTTAGAAGAGTATATGCGTGCGAACTAAAGTGTATGCTAAACAAAAAAGGCCACCATGTTCTTTATATCGGTTTTAGGAATTTGGTAGATTATCTTTTGAGTATTGGATTAGTTATGAATAAGGTAAAAGAGCAGGTTAAAGTTCCAAGCTGGATTTTTAGGGATAGAAAGTATATAATTGGTTTCTTGAGAGGATTCTTTGATACTGATGGTTCTATATATAAGCTAAAGCATGGTATTCAAATATCCTTCTGCAACATGTCTATGCCTCTTCTGGATAACACTAGAACTGCTCTAATTTCCTTAGGATTTAGTCCTTCAAAAATTAGTTCAAATCGTGTCTACCTAACGAAGAAAAAGGATTTACTAAGATATAAAAAAGAAATAGGTTCAGCAAACCCAACTAAAATGGAGAGAATCAATAAATGGGTAGGTACGGAAGTAGCCAAACCGGGCACGCTGTAAACGTGCTGGCCATGTGCCTTCGGGGGTGCAAATCCCTCCCTGCCCACAGAATAGTACTTTAAATGCCGACGTAGCTCAGAGGTAGAGCAACTCCATGGTAAATAAATTGCCCACTATTTTAGTAATAGATTAGTGAATCCCGAATTACGGTTAAAAGCCAGCCAGGCTCAGACCGTTCCGCAGTAAGCGGACGAACGACTGACAAGGGGTCCGTACCAATAATGGCGGATAAGATACAGTCTAATCCTCTTATAGGTTGAAATAAAAAGAGGTACAAATGAAGGAGTAGGTCGTGAGTTCAATTCTCACCGTCGGCTCAGTCGAGAAAATAATTTTAATTATTTTCGGGTGAGAATTGAAAGGCGGAGCGATGTTTCAATCAGCAGATTGAAACCGCGAGACGGGGTCGCGACCGAGCCGAGCTGTGGAGAGGCGAGAGTGGTGACCAATTCTCACCGTCGGCTCAGTCGAGAAAATAATTTTAAATAAACATAAATCACGCTACGATTCAATATTGAAGGATACTTCAGCAGTGAATAAGTAAGGTGGTTTAACAAAAAAATGCCGCAAGATAATTTATTGCGATTAAGGTGTACGGTTTGCAAGCACGCGAACTATTACACCACCAAGAACAAAAAAAAGGTAGAAAGAAAATTGGAATATCAAAAATTTTGTAAATGGTGCAGGAATCGAACATCACATAAGGAGGTTAAATTGACGGGATAATAAAAATCCCGCGTGGGGGCATAGGCTAACGGTAAACTGCTTCTCTCCAAAAGAAGATTTCCAGGTTCGAGTCCTGGTGCCCCCGCCGTAAGAGATTGTACGCATTCACATCAGCGAGACAGAAATAAAAATGGCTCTATTTCTCGGAGTCATTTTTATTTTATCATTACGCAAATAATTTTAATTGCATTATATATCCATTCCTAGAAATCAATTTTTAATTTACGTCCTTCGTCTCTGCTCTGATCGATTTGACGTATGATAATTTCGACGTCTTCAATTTTATATAACCTATAGTTATTCACAGGGTTGCGATGGGCGATAAGCTTTCCCTTCTGATCCCAGTTGCGAATCGTCAAGGGGCTTACGCCGAGCAATTGAGCTACCTCCTTAACAGTTAGGAATTTTTTTGGCATAGAATCTCGAATATCATATATGTCATGTATCAGAATATATCCTAAATAAAGATATATATGAGATTAGGACATTAAAAAATAATACTCTATTAAACTTATGATACTAATAATTATCAATGTTTATACACTTACATTATATTACTCACTCTAAATGTCCGCAATGTGGATAACAAGACGAAAATTTTGGCGTATAAGATGACTGCCTTATATGCTCGATGAATAATTAATCCTGGCAATAATAATTATCAACAAAAATATTTGATGTGATGGTAAACTTATATTGTTAAGTAGTGCTTATTTAGAGCGATTAATCGAGCTATCGGAATAGAGTGAAAACTATATCCGATACGGTATCGGATACAATCGCAAATGTTCTACCGAAAATAGAACGCCGAACCCCGGCGAAATGCCGGGGTTCGGGGGAATGCTTTTAGCCAAGGCCTACATTTTTTTGCAGACCTTTAAGCTGTTGTAATCATACCATTTTCTTGATGAAATTTGAAGGAAAAAAAGAGGCGTATATTTCTTTAAAGGAAGCGACCAAATTTTGTAATTATTCTCAAGAATATTTGAGCCTCATGGCCAGGAGAGGAATGATTCGGGCAAAAAAAATCGGCCGAAATTGGTTTGTTACGAAAGACTCACTCGATGAGTATTTAAAAAAACAAAGTGTTCTCGTTTCTCTTCCGAAAAACTTTGTTTTTAAAAATGGAATAGCAACTCTGACGGCGGCCGATAATTCGGCCGGCAACTCGGATGACATTATCAGTCAATTTGAAAGATTGAATTCAGCGCCGAAAATTGACGACGAACCGGTCGTATCAAAACCGGTCGTCACACCCGCACCTCAACCACATCCCGATGTTCATAAGGACGACCGTGTGATTTCAAAACTCGATCGGCTGTCTGATTCTCTGCAGTCATACGCACAGAGCATAACTTCCATCCTTCCGCGCATTGTTGAAAAAATTTCCGTTCGTGAGGAAAAATCTGATGTTGTCGGGCAGGCGTTGTCGCCCGAGGAAAAGGAATATATTTCTGTCCAATCTCAATCTTTTGGTTACAAGATTAAAAAGCTGAATTATGTCTCCAGGCACTCCCGCACAACCACAAGATTGACGGCGGTTTCGGTTGCTGCGATTGTGATTCTTTTTTTGCTCGTCGGGGGTTTCAGCTTCGGTAATATTGATAAAATGGCCCGTGAGTTTTATGAAACTTTTAAGGATGCCACGAGTATTCAGGGACATTTTGCCGGAACGCATGCAGACGAAGTTCTACTCTTAGATAAGTCAGGAAATATTTCCATTTTCGGCCACATTGAGACCCGCGGCCAGCTTCGATCATTCGCCGAGAATGGAATTGCTCCGATCGTTGTAGATTCTATGACGAAAGTTGAAAATTTGAACAGCGATTATTTTGATGATCTTGATTCGAAAGATTTCACGCTCGCCTTCGTCACCAAGAACGGAAATATAACTTATGAGGATGTTTTTCTGGAAGGCAATGTGGAGGTTGGCAAAACATTGACCGTCAATGGAGCAGTTAAACTTCTTGATTCGTTGACCGTACACGGAAAACTTGGAGTTTTTTCCGATGCCGTATTCGGCAAAGACATCACTCTCACGGCCGGCAGTTTGAATATTGATAAGGGGACGATAAAAATAAACGACACTCAGCTTGTTAAAAATCTTAATGCCGAATATTTGGACGGTATTAAGAAGGGCGATATTAATTTGGATTTCGTAACCAGCAACGGTGCCGAAACCGGCCGATCTATCACCGTCGGGGGCATTAAAGTCCGTGGCCAGAGCGAATTTTACGCACCCGGATTTTTCTATGACGGCGTCTGGGGCGAGAGCGGCGCCTTCGGCACCTTGGGCGTGGCCGGCGATACATCCATCGGCGACAACAGCAATCGTGACAAAGTTGATCTTCAGATTTATTCTAAAAATTTCACTTTGGATACTGACGGCAACGGGTCTTTTTCAGGCAATGTCGGCATCGGTGCGACGACGACCACATCAGACCTCGTCGTCAGTTCACGAGTCGAATCCAATCTTATTCCTTCAGGTTCCTATAACCTCGGTTCTACCGGTAATCGCTGGGCGAATCTTTTTGCCGACAACATTACGATTACCAACGGCGCAAGTTTTCCCGGCGTGACCAGTGCTTCCTTCACGATTAATTCCGACAACACAAGTTCCGACTCCGAAGATTCATATTTATCATTCGAGCGCGGAACGATTACTCCAAACGCTACGATTAAATGGAATTCTTCGGCAAACCGGTTTGAAATAAACGAACCCTTGAGAATTTCGAGCTCCTCATTTACGGCTTGGGGAGATATAGTCCTCGGCAGCGCGTCTTCAAACACGCTGACGGTAAATACTTCGACGCTTTCGATTCCGAATAATTTGAATATAGACTCGGGCACGCTGTATATTGACGCTTCCGCCAACAGAATTGGCCTGGGTACGGCCAGCCCGACCACGGTTCTCGAAGTCCAAGGCACATCTTCCGCCTCCTACGGCCTTTTCGGCACTCTGCAAGTCGGTGGGTTTTCGTCGGCGAGCTACAATCGGTTCGGGACTAACTCGACAACTCACACCAACTACATCACCGCATCCAACGACCTTCTTGTTTCTGGCGACTTAGAAGTTGATGCCACGGCTTCATTCGATTCGTTTGTTCAAATCGGCAACCTGTTGTCTTTCTCCGGCACCGACCACGCCGGCCTCAAGCTCAACAATCTCACTACTGCCCAAAGAGACACCATCACCGCCCAAGCCGGTATGACTTTG
>Ga0156204_19_pt2 | contig 106962 bp, 124 predicted proteins | sample RifCSPlowO2_12_FD_107857 | JGI IMG/M metagenome (GOLD analysis project Ga0156204, IMG submission 107857) | Candidatus Yanofskybacteria bacterium RIFCSPLOWO2_12_FULL_44_13b | reverse complement strand
CGTAAGTGGCGCGATAATTTTCTAATATCTTTGAGCCGGCTGTCGTTACAGTGTCTTCGATGAGGATGTTGTCTTTGATAGCGCAGGGAATACCGAATAATGCTTTGTCGGATGGCATCATCGGGCGCGCATAAAAAGTCTGCTGACTTTTTTGCTCGGACTCCTCGCCAGCCACTCGTCGTGGTCCCTCTGATGCCATGCCGACTGCGCTTGTAAAAACTGAAAGATAGGCGTTTAATTTTGGGTTTTCTTTTTTGATTTTTTTAATATACGAATCAAAAATTTCTTGAGGCGAATATTCCCCTTTCGCATAACCATTCCGCAAACTTTCTATAGTATGGCCCTTCATTTCTTCAAAATTGCTTTCACTTTCACCAAGTTATTTTTGCTCTCCGGCGCTTGGCCGATTAAGAATTCGGGTTTGTATTCTATTCCCCGAGATTCATCTTCTCTGACCGAGTTCACAAGTCCCGTAACCTGCATCAACGGCTCGACATTGGAAGTGTCGGCTTTGTTCAATGTTTCCACGTAATCCAAAATCGCCGAGAGTTCTTTCTTGAATTTCTCTTTTTCGGTTTCATTTAATTCTAACCGCGCCAGCTTGGCGATGTGGGAGACTTCATTATCGGTCAGCATTGTTTTATCTTAACATATTTATAAATTCTTTTTCTGTGAGGATTTTAACGCCCAATTTCTGGGCCCGATCGTATTTGGAGCCGGGGTCGGCGCCGGCGACGACGTAGTCGGTTTCTTTGGAGACGGATGAGGAGATATCGCCGCCCAAAGTGCGGATGCGGTCTTTGGCTTCGTCGCGACCCATTGATTCAAGGGTGCCGGTCAGGACAAACGTTTTGCCGGCCAGTTTTCTGGCAGTTGCCGGACCTTTTTCTTTTTCGATGACGACACCGTATTTTTCCAGCTTTGACAAAAGTTTTTGATTATACGGTTTCTTGAACCAATTAACGATGCTTTCGGCGACGATGGGGCCGATATCGGGGATAGCCTCTAGGTTATGAGAATTAGCTTTTAGTAAAGAATCTAAGTTTCCAAATTCTTTGGCCAAAGTTACCGCCGTTTCTTCACCGACATTCGGCATGCCTAAAGCATATATGAACCGGGCCAGACTAATTTTATTTTTCGAACGAATTGACTTGACCGCTTTTTCAGCTGAAACATCGGCGAAACGTTCAAGGTTGAGTAAATCTTCTTTGGTTATAGAAAAGAGATCAGCGGAATCTTGAATTAAACCCGAGTCCATGAGTTGGTCTATCAGTTTCGGTCCTATCCCGACCATGTCAAAAGCCCGGCGCGAAACGAAATGGTATATTTTTTCCCTCTGGATGGCCGGACAATCGGCGTTGACGCATTTGTACGCTACTTGGTCTTCGATTTTTTTGACGGGCTGGCCACAGGCGGGACATTTTGACGGCATTTTGAAATTCATTTCCTTGCCGGTACGAAGTTCAGGCAAAACTTTAATGATATCCGGGATGACATCGCCGGCCCGACCGACGATAACCGTGTCCCCTATTTTCACATCGAGGCGCTTGATTTCGTCCAGATTGTGGAGCGTGGCCCGGGAGACGGTCGTGCCGCCGATTTGGACTGGTCTTAAAACTGCAACCGGCGTCAAAACGCCGGTTCGGCCGACTTGGACAATGATATTTTCGACAATCGTTTCGGCTTCCCGCGGCGTAAATTTATAGGCAATGGCGCCGCGAGGAGCTTTGCCGACAATTCCCGCATTTCTGTAAAGCCGGTTGTCATTTATCGTCACCACCACGCCATCCAGCTCGTAATCAATTTTTTCCCTCTCTTTTTCCCACCTGTCCCTGAACTGCCGGATTTCATTTAAGGAATGAACGACTTTGCCGTATGGGTTTGTTTTTATGCCCCAGCTGTTCAGGAGCTCGTATTCTTCGACTTTCGTCTTTTTGCCGGAGTCAAGGATGTCATAGGCGTAAAAATTAAGTTTTCGGCCGGCCGTAACTTTCGGGTCAAGCTGCCTTACCGTGCCGGCGGCCACATTTCTTGGATTCGCGTACACCTTGCCGCCGACTTCCAGCTGCTCTTTATTAATGCGATCAAATTCTTTTTTAGAAAGAAAAATCTCGCCCCGGATGAAGACTTCGTTTGGATAACGACCGAGAAGTTCAAGCGGAATGGCCTCGACCGTTCTAATATTTGCCGTGACATCTTCGCCGATATTGCCGTCGCCTCTTGTTGAGGTCTGGGCAAGCTTGCCGTTGCGGTACAGAAGTTCAATGGCCAACCCGTCCATTTTAAGATCGCAATAGAATTCATCAACGTCTTTAATTCCTAGATTTTCAAGCCGTTCCAGCCATTTTTTGATGTCATCCTCGGAAAAGGCGTCGTTCAACGAATTCATTCGGGTCGGATGAGGAACTTTGTTAAACTGTTTCTGGGGCTCGCCGCCGACCCTTTGGGTCGGCGAATCTTTCTGGGCCAGTTCCGGAAATTTTTGCTCTAATTCCTCTAATTCATGCGCCAAGGTATCAAAAGCGGCATCGGATATTTCCGGCTTATCCTTTTCGTAATACAGACGGCGATGGTGTTCTATAAGCTCTCTTAATTTTTTAGCTCTTAGGCGGGCTTCTTTGAGATTCATTTCAGGTCCCAATATATAACAATAAATAGGCTTTTTCCAGGCCGTTATTGTACCAGAAATGATCGGCTCACAGCGCGATATGTGCCGACAGCCCTATGGTTTAGAGGTTCTTCCGAAGGTTGGCACGTTGCGTTGCTGCTGCCAAAGTATATCTGATATGTGGCAGTGTTGGTCATGGCCGGCGCCGGCAGAGGCGAAGTATTCTCGTTATTGGTGTAAAGACACCATTCTATGGCGCTGTCCGCGGCGTACGCCGAAACAACGGAATTAACCGATTCGGTGACGATTCTGACTTTGGGGAAAAATATACGGGCCAAAGCCAAAGATGTGGTTAAAATCACCGACAATATTAAGACGGCGAATATTATAACCGATCCCTCGTTTTCGTTTATATTAAAATTCATCTGAATATTCACGGGAGACGACCGTCGTTTGGATATTAAATTGCAGTATATCCGCGCCGACCCTGTTTTCAACTATGCTCACTATCGTTACTCTCGGCTGCTGATTGTCGTTTACTCCCGATCCTTGAACGCAAAAATTCAGTTTCGCGAAATTTACTTCCGAAGAGCTTAAATTTACGGTGCTTCCGGCCATGGTTTTTTGAACCACACCGTTAGAGACGGAATATGATATCGTCCCGTCAGTCGGATGTTCTATGGTCAATAATGTTGCTGTGCAGTTGTTGTCCTGGTTCGATATCCGGCCGACCCTGATTTCACGGGTCATCGTTTCCAAAACGGCCAAGGTATTTTCCTGAATTTTTTGGGCTGAAAAAGCCCGGCGCTCTAGGTTAGTGGATTGAGCCATCAATCCTCCTATCTCCACGACCAATATGGAAAATATGAAAATAGATGTAATTGTTTCGATTAATGTAAAGCCCTTATTTCCAGTCATATAGGTAAGATTCAACTCGGACATCCTTGCTTCTTTCCCTTTCCGTCCAAGTGACGTCCGATATTATTTGGACGGCGCCGTTTATTTTCGCAATGGTAAGCGTTCTTTTGAAAATGGTGTCCGTGCCGGAATTGTAATTGTACAGGCCGTTGGAAATTTTCAGCGGCGGATTATCGGCGATAGCAATCAGTGAGTTTGAATTGTATTGAACGCGCCATGAACCGGCCAATCCCTGGTCGAAAGGCAGGCCGTTATTCCAATTTTGGTCCCTTAAGGCCCTGACGATTTCGACTCCTTCTTGAGCCAAGCCGGAAGCGGCCATATTATTCCTGATTGACGCCGATATGCTGTTGGCCAGCCGCGAAACATAAAGCGCCGGAATAACGGCCGTCGTCAGTATCATAAAAGCAACCAGAGATTCAATTATTGTAAATCCTTTTTGATTATTTATGGGCATAACACGGAATTGGGGAATGTCTCGATTTTACCGGAAGTATAGACGCAGATGGTGCGGCAATTTACGGTATCGCAGGAACTGCCAATTTTTCCGATTACAATTTTCTCGCTGTCTGTGGCCGAGTAAGCATTGTTAAAATATATCTTCGGCCGGGGCGGTTCGAAGAATATATCCCTGAATGATTGTTTAATTTCCAGTTTCTGGTCGAATAATACAGCGGTTTTAATTGTCGTCGAGGAGCCGTTAATTCCGGTCCTTCCGTATGTTGAGCAGTCAGTTAATGCCGCGTCCGGTCCTGTGAAATATCCATATGAGTTTGAATTAATGTAATATATGCCGTAACCACAGCGTATGGAGCTATTGTACTGAGTGCTGGTTACGGCCTTGGTTTGAGCTTGGCGAATATCAGCCACGACCGCGTTCGCTGATTCTATGATATTGATTCTCGTTCGCGGGAAATTCGATATCATAGATACGGAAATCAAAACGGTTATCGATGCGACAACCAAGACCTCGATTAAAGTAAAGCCTCTAGAATAGTGTGTTAACGATTTGAAATTCATTTTGAAACAATATTACCAGTATGGAAGTAAAAGCCAGAAATGATCCGAATGGCAAAGCACTTTTTAATGTTGCTCTTTTAAACATGACCAAAATTAAGCCGAAAGCGGCTGCCGACCAGATACCAAGGATGATTGATATGGCCGCCCAGGGATAACCCAAAGACAGCGACAACGCGAATATTAATTTAATGTCCCCCATGCCCAGCCACATCCCTCTCGAGTACACATAAAGTATACCAAAGGGAAGAGCGGCGAGTAAGGCGGTCAGAAGTATTTCCCAAACGTCTGTTCCCAGAAAATAGATTTGGTAAATTAATCCGATAACAGCAAGAAGAATTATGGCCGCATCCGGCAAAATCATGTTGTGGTAGTCGAAAGACAGAAGATAGAAAAGAATGAGAACGATGGCCAAAGCAACATATGCCTGATAGGAAAATCCGTAAAAATAGACCAGGGTTGTCATAATCGCTCCCAGGGATATTTCAGATACCAAATTCCAGACGGGAATTTTTTTTTTGCAAAAACGACAGCGGCCGAGGGAGAATACGTACCCCAGAACCGGGGTTAAACCGTACCAATAAATTTTCCGGCCGCAAATATCGCACTTGGATCGGCCGGACATGCCGTTTTTCCTTATCGCGAGCACGTTAATAAAACTGGCAAACGACGCTCCCAGAAAAAAAATAATCAGATAGGCCAAAACCATATTTATAGTATAACAAAAAACCGCCCCCGAGTTTATGAGGGCGGTCCTTTTTAAGATTAATCCGTTTGGCCGACGTCGTATATACAGCTGCTGTTCGCGGTAGTAATATCTCCATTACAAGTGGCGGTAGTCTCCACGGTTGTGGCATTAATTGGCGCCCCATCCCAGCCGGTGCTGTTAAAGTTCAAATCGTTTTCCAGAGCCCCTTTGTTAAACTGTTCCATGCGGGTCCAGATGTGATATTTAATGGGAGTGGCGCCGCTGGAAGTTGCGTATCCGTAGCAGCCGCCGGTTGACCCGTTATTTCCGGAATATGTGTTGGTGCAACCTACTGTTGATGGATCTAAAGGCAAAAGCTTCATGTATTTGGACAGGCCTGTTGGCGGCGCGGCCGATAGATTATTCCCGCCTCTTGGATAATAGCCATAATCGTCATAAAAGAGCTCCAGCGCTGATGCCACTTGATTTAAATCGGAAACTCTTTTCGCGTCTCTGGCTTTGCCTCGGGCCGTGCCCAGTTGAAGCAAGAGTAGCGTAGCCAAGATACCGATAATGGCGATGACCACAAGCAATTCGACCAATGTGAAACCCTTTGAGGATTTCTTGAGAAATTTGTTTAAGATAGACATGTTTAATATAAAGTATAGAGCCTTCGCAATTTAATACAAGGACATTTGTCAACAACTACCCCGAGCCGACGATATTATATATTGGCAGCAATATGCTTGATACTAATATGGCCACGCCAAAACCCAAAATCAAGACCAAGACAGGCTCTATCAGCTGGGCAATGCTGTCCACGGCCGTTTCGGCTTCGGATTTGTAAAACTTGGAAACGTGCTGGAGCATATAATCCAGTTTTCCGGTTTTTTCTCCGATGGCAATCATCGAAGTCAATAGAGCGGGGATATCGGAATATTGTGAAAAAATTTCTGATATGCTGCCTCCTCCTCTTACATTTTCCTCGCTTTTTAAAAGAATATCCCTGTAGTTTACATTGTTAACCAGATCCGATGTGATATGAAGCGCGTCTAATATCGGGATTCCGGATTTAATTAAAGTAGCCAAACTTTCGGCGATACGGGAGAGGTATAAATTTCTAATAGCTTTGCCTAAAATCGGAATCCTGATTTTGAGGTGATCGGACTTTATTTTGCCGGCCGGTGTTCTTAAAAACCACCAAATGCCGGATATGGCGGCCAGGAAAAATACCAGCATTGGCCATTGATAAGCGGCCACAAAATCAGTTATCCAAATTAAGGCTCGTGTTGTTACGGGCAAATCAACCGCCCCCGTTTCCTTGAAAATGGAAAGAAGCTGCGGCAGGACGTAAGTCGCCATGACTATGGAAACAAGCACCAAGGCAACAATAACGAATATAGGATAAGCCAGCGCTCCCCTGATTTTGGAGTTAATAGATTGGCTTCTTTCCAGGTAATCGGCCAAATAGAGGAGCACGTCATGAAGTTTACCCGAAACTTCGCCCGATTTTACCAATTTCACATAGAAATTGTTGAAAAGATTAGGGTGGGCCTCCAGCGCCGAGGACAGCGATGATCCGCCCTCGATAGATTCCGAAACTTCGGAAATTATATTTCTAAGCGAGGGTTTTTCCATTTGCTTGGCCAGGGTCCGCAAGCTTTCCGCCAACGGCATATCCGCGTCTATCAATGTTGAAAGTTGCCGCGTGAATATGACAATGTCCTTGTTGCTGGCTCGGGAGAATATATTGTTTATGTCCACTGAGAAGGCGCTTTTTGACACCGGATTTATTGAAAAAACAACGTAACCCTTATTGTGGAGTATATCTACGCCGACGCCAATACTTGGCGCGCTGACAATGCCGTCAAACATTTCCCCGGCCTGGTTTCTGGCTTTGTATTTAAAGTCCGGCATTATATGTTTTTCTTAAATTCCAACGGATCGGTGGAATAGAACTCGGCTTTTTCCAGGCTGATTTCTTTCCGGCGGACCAAGTCGGCCAATGATCTATCCATAGGAATCATGCCCATGTCTTGGCTTGTTTCGATGACAAGATCTATCTGTCTGGGCCGATTATCTCTAATCAATGTTCGTATTGCCGGCGTGGCAACCATAACCTCAACGGCTGGTATCAGCCCTCCCCTGATTCTGGGTATTAATCTTTGAGAGATAATGCCGGAGATGGTATTGGCCAGCTGGGTTCTAATTTGGGGATGCTGATTAGGCGGAAAACTATCGATTATTCTTTCAATTGTCTGGGAAGCGCTGTTGGTGTGTATTGATGCCAAAACCAAATGGCCCGTTTCGGCGGCCGTAACTGCCGCGCTCATCGTTTCGTAATCCCTCATTTCGCCAACCATGATAACATTAACATTTTCTCGAAACGTCGATCTTAGTGCTTTGTGGAAAGAAAATGTGTCCAGATACAGTTCTCTTTGGTCGATAATTGATTTTTTAGGAGTAAAGATGTATTCAATCGGGTCTTCTATCGTTATTATTTTATCCATTCTTTCCGTGTTAATTGCTTCTATTATTCCGGCCAGTGTCGTTGATTTGCCGTGGCCGTTCGGACCGACGACAAGGACAAATCCCTGGGAAAGTTTTGAAAATACGTTGATTATTTTGGGTAAACTGAGCTCTTCTATCGTTCTGACCATATTGGGGATGAGCCTAAGGGCGGCGGCGTGCGCGCCTTTGGTCATGTAGGCATTTACCCTAAATCTGTGCTTGCTTTGAAAATCATAGGAAAAATCCAGCTCCTTTTCCAATATAAAGCGATCTTTTTTGTCACCGAGCAGCGCAAATACAAGGCCGCTCGTGGTTTCGGTATCAAGAATATTTTGATTTGAAACGTTAATCAGCTGTCCATCCACTCTTATTGACGGATAATGACCGGCTGAAATATGCAGATCGGAAGCCCCGCTCTGAGCCGCGGCGGATAAAAGATCATCGAGTTTTTGTTTATAGTCCATAGTTACGCGCTGTCATTAGCTTGAGCGACTTCAAGCAGCTCATCTAATGAAACTACCCCCTTCAATACTTTTAATATTCCGTCCTGATACAGGGTCAGCATGCCTTGGCGGGCCGCTTCCGCTCTGATTGCGGTTTCTGAAATGGTCCCCAAAATTATTTTCTCCAATTCCGGCGTCATTTCCAGCATTTCATAAATGCCGATGCGGCCCTTAAACGCTTTGCCGCCGCACTGTTTGCAGGGATTTTTCAAATTCGGTTTGTATATCTGATAACCATCGGCAGTTATTAATTCCTGATACTCTTTAGGCATTTCTTTTATGGCTGCCGTTATCATCTGTTCTTCGCCAGAATTTGCCTTCATTTTTAATTTGCATTCCGGGCAGAGCCGTCTTAGTAATCTTTGAGCCGCGGCGATATTTACGGTTGGGGGAATCAAGTATTTTTCGACGCCCATATCTATTAATCTCGGGATAACGCCAATGGCGTCGTTGGTGTGCAATGTCGAGAGGACGATATGACCGGTCAAAGCGGCCTGAGTCGCCAATTGAGCCGTCTCCTTGTCTCTTATTTCCCCGACCATTATTACATCCGGGTCCTGCCTTAGGATATGTCTTAGACCGCTGGCGAATGTATATCCTATTTCTTCGTGAACCTGTGATTGATTTACGCCGTCGACGAAATATTCAATCGGATCTTCCAGTGTGACGATATTAATATCCTCGATATTGATTTGCTTTAACATGGCGGCCAAAGTCGTGGATTTTCCGGATCCGGTCGGGCCGGTAATAAGGATGCTTCCGAATGGTTTTTTCATCCCTCGTTCTAAAACTTCGGCCTGCTGTCCTTCTATGCCTAAATCAACGAGGGTTATTTTCCCGCTCAAAGGATCGAGGATTCTCATTACGACCTTTTCACCGTTCTTGGTGGGAAACGTTGAAACGCGGAAATCTATTTTCTTGTCATTTAAATTTGTCGCGAAGCGGCCGTCCTGAGCGAGTCTTGTTTCGTCTATCTTTAAGTCGGACATTATCTTGATTCTCGTCACGACCGGAGAATGGAGATTTTTAGGCAGCGTTAACGTGGTATTTAAAATTCCGTCGACTCTAAATCTGATCCTTACTCTGTCTTCGAACGGCTCAATATGAATATCGGATGCTCGGGATTCAACCGCGTGTTTTACGATTACGGCCACGATTTTGGTAACCGGGGCTTCAGCCGTGATTTCTTCCAGATTTCCCGAGACTTCCTTTAATTCCTGGTCCGTTGTCTTTTTTTCGACCTCATCGGACAGATTTTTCAATGCTTCTTTTACCTCTCCGGTCAGAGTCCGGTAACTCTTTAAAATGGCGTCAAAATCTTTGTATGAAATCACGTATTTTTCCACGCCCCAGCCTTTGTTTTGGGCAATAAATTTAAGAGCTTCCAGGGCGTTGATATCTTCAGGATTGGAAACGCCGACTCTAATGGTGTTTCCTTCCCTGCCGAAAGGGGCTACTTTGTAGAGAGTGACGACATCTTCGGCAATTTCTTTGAGGACCGTCTTGTCAACTTCGATTTGTTCAAGTTCAACCAAAGGCAAATGATAAATCTCCGATTTTATTTTTGCCAGATCGGCATCTGATATTTTTTTACTTTCAACCAAAATACGGCCGAAATCTTTGTTTTGTTTTTCGGCCGCTTCAGATATCTCGGCGACTTCTTGTTCGGAAATTAATTGACGCGCAATCAGCTCGTCGATTAGGGTTTGGGGCGTAGTCATGGATATATTAGAAAGGGGCGAAAAGATCTTTGCGGCCAACTGATCCGGGATTAACCGGATATTCTCCGAAAGTGCGGAACGTGTCGAATATGTTGGATTCCAGGAAATTTATTTTCAAATTTTTAAACGAGCCCAGACTGTCGCGGCCCGGCCCGGCGGCAACGGGCACGCTTGCTTCAAGCGAGGACCCGAAAGAAACGTAAAAGAAATATCCGGCCGCCGCGCCGAAAATCAGTATGAGAATCATAATTAGATTGTTCTGTCGGCTCTGATTCATTTTAGATAGTAAGTGTTGACTATTAATTTGGCGTTCAAATTGTTCGACGCCCCGCCCTGGCTGGATCCGATTTCCAGCACCGAAACGTCCATCATGCGGATGTTCTTTTCTATATTGGCCAATAATTGGCGCAGCGTATAATACGTGCCGCTCGAGGATATGTTTATACTTAATGTCGAATACGGATTATCGTTGTTCTCGACTTTTCCGACGGAGATGTCCGTGATTAAATTGCCGCTTGTGGTGGCAATCTCATTTAAACCTGAAACCATTTCAGCTAAGCTTTTTTTGGCCGGAATAAATTCTGATATTTTTTTCACTTCGGCGGCTCTTGATTTATATTCCTCCTTGAGTTTAGCGATATTGGCAAGAATATTCTGCCGCTCGGCCAATGTTTCTTCTTTTTCCAGAACGGCGGCTCTTAGAGACGAAACATTGTTGTAATACGTCCAGCCGAAACCGACTGCGATGAAAAGGCCCAGTGCGGCCAGACCGGCTCCAAGATAATTTTTAGCGGCTCTGTCCATTTAATATCATCCTACTTTTATCAATCAAAATACTTAAATTGAACTCCAATTTCCCGTCAGTCCGGCCTTTTATCGTTCCCAAATCAATATCAGTAACAGCGTCGGAAGCGGTCAGCGAAGCAATTTGTCTGGCCAAGGCCGAGTAATTTCCGGCCAAGGCGCTTAATGCTATTTTTCCGTCTGATTCCATTTTTAATGACGTAAGCTGGACCTGATCCACGGCTAAAGTTTCGAGTTTATCAAGGGATTTTGTCCAATATATGTGATTTCCGGCCAGCTGGCTTATTAAGGCCAACTGCTTATTCAACGTCAGCACTTCTCTTTCAAAGGCCGAATCCCTGTCTCCTTCCATGGCGGCGAGCTGGGAATCTATTTCCGCTATTTTTGCCGATAATGAAGAAGAATAAAAATAGAGTCCGCCGACAATCGAGGCGCATAAAATCAAAAATATGATGCCTGAATATAGCCATCTGTTTTCCCCGGGCATGACGACTTCGATTTTTTTCCTGGTTTCAGGAAGAAGTTGTAGTCCTTTTACGTCGGCCAAAATTATTAATTAGATTTCCCCTCTTTTATTATACCTCTTACCGATTATTTGTTATCAACATTAAACGCTAGTTCTATTGCGGAATCGCGAATGAGTACAGGATTTTGCCTTGGATAATCCCGACACTCATTATATTTTCAACCTTCGCTTTTCCCGTTGCCGGCACTCCGCCGCGCACATACCCGGTTAACAACTGATTCTTAATGCCCTGAAGAATCGTCTGTTTTACTTCCGGCGGAACATTGCTCATTTGGGAATATTGCCTTTGAGCCGCTTCGTATAGTGACTCCCAGCCGGTGGCGCTGAAAGTCAAACCCTCAAAATACTTCTTTATTTTTACTTCGTCATCGTTACTGCAAGTCACGACAATGAATGACTTTGAGGCCGGGTTGTCTTTGCTGGCTGGCACATCAGCTGAAACATATGCTTGAACGGTAGCATTTTCATATTTTGGAAAATCATCTGGAAATTCTTCGGGATACTTATCCGTGGCGACCCACTTGAGCCCAGGCTGGTTAAGCCCCAATCGCCTGACCATGTCATTGAAAGCATCCTCATTTAAGTTTTTGCATGAATTCTGGGCGGCTCTAGAACTTGCCGGCGACGCCGTGCTTGTTGTAGCAATATCATCGGCATTATTGTTATCGGAACCAAACATTCCAAATATTTGATTTTTGAAAATGAGAATAGTTACAACCGCCGCCACTGCGACAGCCAGGACGATTACGAGCTTCATTAAAGCCGACATGCCCCCCGCAGTCCCCACAGCGGGGATGACTGGCGAAGGCGTGGTGCTTTGATCAGCAGTTTGTGTCGAAGCTTGTGGGATTTCTTCCGGCGTGGGTTTAATTTGATCTCCCTCCATTTATATTTCCCGCATTGCCAGGCCCAGAGCGACTGCAAAAGTGCTTGAAAGCTCTGGCAGGACGGGAGTTAGTGTTTGGGGATATACGATTCTGGCCATGGGATTGCCGATGATGGTCTGCAAGCCCAGTTTTTGCTTGAAGTATTCAGCGAAGTTGGGCATGTTCACCATTCCGCCCACCAATATCACTTTCAATATTTTTTGTTTTGTTTTTTCCTCGTACGCAGATATCGTTTTTTTCGTTTCAAAAGCCATCATGTCAATCAAATGGATCATGGCCTCGTTTATGATATTCTCATCACTTTCCGTAAGGCCGAATTTTTTCTTTAAATCTTCGGCCTTTTCCAAACTGATATTTAAAGACTTGGCTATCGATTTTGTAATTTCAAATCCACCGACTTCATAATTGTGGTTTATTCTTTCATATCCTTTGTCTGCTATTAATATGGACGTGCTTCTCCCCCCGATGTTTACGATTGCCGCCGGAGACAGGTCGTTGCCAAGAAGGCTCCTAGTTAAGGCCGAGTTTTCCAATTCGATTGCCTTTAAACTCAACCCCGCGTTTTGCATGATTCGCTGATATCTCTCCGTTTCATCTTTGGGTACCGAGGCTAAAAATATTTCAACGGTGGCCGGTTTGCCGGGTTCAGGCGTCTTAGTCCCTATAATAGACCAATCCAAAATGACCTCATTTAACGGCACAGGCACGTATTTCTTGGCTTCAAAAGGAATTGATTTAGCCAAATCAGCCTCGGAAAGATAAGGCATTTCGATAATGGTTGAAAAAGTTGAAAAAGCCGGAATTGAAGCGATGACGTCTTTGGCTTTTATCTTCGCCTTCGAAATCACTTCTTTTATGCCCCAAACGATATCGCCGTCGGGTAAGTTTAATATGCCGGTCTTGCCGTCGGTATTGGAAGAAGCTCCTTTTAATTCAAACAGGCCGTAGTTTATAAGGCCTTTTCTAGCCCCCTGCTTTTCCAGCTCGACAATCTTGATGGATGCCGTGCCGATATCGATGCCGAGATTTCCATTAGACTTAAAGAGTCCGAACATATATATATTAGTATATACCAATATACGTAAAATGTATGCGCAATTATCCCCAAAAAGGATTTAAATGGATTATGGAACTGTTTTTTCCGATACGCTGCCTGGCCTGTAACAAGTATGGGAAGTACCTCTGTAGGAACTGCTTGCGGACCATTAATATCAGTACAGAATTTAATTGCATTGGCTGCAATATTCCGTCAAACTACGGAGCCACATGTGAAAATTGCAGAAACAAATGGCATCTGGACTCCTTGTTCATTTGCGCCGACTACAATAACCAGATTGTTTCTAAGCTGATTCACAAGATGAAGTATTCATATATTTCCGAATGTTCCAAACATTTGGCCGAAATTGCCAAAGAGTACATCGAAAGGTTTCCGAAGAATACGTTTAACCACTCGGCCGTTATCCCAGTCCCCTTGTCGCCCAGTCGGTTGAACTGGCGGGGATTCAATCAGGCTGAATTAATAGCCAGGAGTATTTCCAAAAAAATCGGCGCTAAAATGGATGCCGATATATTGATAAGAAATATTATGAGGAAGCCGCAAGCCCAGATTAAACAAAAGGAAGAGCGATTGATCAACATTACTGATTCATTCTCAGTAAGACAAAAAAGAAAATTTCCTGTCTCGGTTTTACTTGTTGACGATGTTTGCACAACGGGAGCAACGCTTAATGAGTGTGCCAGAGTGTTAAAGCAAAATGGGTCCGTAAAAGTTGACGCGCTGGTTATTGCGAGAGGGTAGAGAAAAATGATATAATTTGCTGGTTTATGACAAAAAGATGAGGTGGCCGAGAGGCTGAAGGCGGCAGGTTGCTAACCTGTTATACGGGGTTAAACCCGTATCGAGGGTTCGAATCCCTCCCTCATCGCCAATGATCCGTAAAGACAGCTTGTGGCTGTCTGAACGGAGCATCATTGCGGGTGAGGAGGGATGAGAAAGGCGGAGGCGCGACGGCGCCGAGCCGGGGTCGCGGAAATTTTCAGAAGAAAATTATCCGTGACCGAATCCCTCCCTCATCGCCAATTGGGAAACTCATGTATGTTATATTCAATTGTGTTATTATTGATTTATGAAAAAAATACTTAATGTAAAAACAAAATACGGATCGTTTAATTGTATTTTTGAATCTGAAAAAGACATAGGCGGATACTCTGTAGAGGCTAAAAATGTACAGGGCGCTGTTTCCTGGGGGAAAAATATTAATGAAGCAAAGAGAATGATTGTAGAAGCTGTTGAGGGGGCTATTGAAGCGAAAGCTATTTTCAGAATCCAATAACCAAAATTATCAAACAGGCCGGTATTTCTATCTGGGATTTCATAAAGTTATAGTTTTATTGTAACAGGCAGACAAAGCTTGTTTTTGTTTGTAAAAATCTCTATTAAATGCTACAATATTCATCACGCCATATGTCAAATACGCCCTCACAATCAAGACCGCCGGTAGTTGTCGTTTTGGGCCATGTTGATCATGGTAAAACTGCGTTGCTGGATGCTGTCCGTAAGACAAATGTCGCCGGTAAAGAATCGGGCGGTATAACCCAGCATATCGGCGCCTATCAAATTGATGTAAATGGGAAACGCATCACCTTTCTCGATACCCCGGGCCATGAAGCGTTTACCGCAATTCGTTCTCGGGGAACCAAAGTAGCCGATATCGCGATTCTTGTTGTGGCCGCCGATGAGAGCGTAAAGCCTCAAACAAAAGAAGCTATAAAAATAATACTCGACGAGAAGATTCAGGCGATTGTGGCGATTAATAAAATAGACAAAGAGGGATCAAACGTGCAAAAAGTTAAGCAGGATCTGGCATCCGAAAATATTCTGGTTGAAGATTGGGGCGGTCAGATCCCAGTGATTGAGGTATCGGCCAAAAAAGGAACCAACATCAAGGAGCTTCTTGACATGATTCTTCTCGTGGCCGAAGTCGAAGATTTAAGAGAAGACGTGTCTGCTCCGGCTCAAGGCGTCATTATTGAATCAAACTTAGACAAAAGGAGAGGTTATGTGGCCACGGCCCTGGTGCAGAAGGGAATTCTTGGTCTCGGCGACTGGCTTGTGGTCGGAACCGTTGTCGGAAAAGTAAAGTCAATGGAAGATTCCACCGGCCGAATGATGACGGAGGCCGTCCCGGCCCAACCCGTTCTTATTACCGGCTGGCCGTCAGCGCCTCAAATCGGACAAAAATTTGCAGTAACTGAAAATAAGGATAAGGCTATGAGAATTGCTGAAGACAATATCGATCTTTCCCCTCTTATGATGTTCCTCAATCCCAAAAAAGAAGAAAATGAAGAAAGAAAAATACTTAATCTGGTATTTAAGACTGATGTCTCAAGTTCTCTTGAGGCGATAGACAATGCTTTAAGCAGCATTAAATCGGAGCAAGTCGGATACAGAGTATTGGCATATGATATTGGTAACATAGCCGAGGGAGACATCAAGACGGCAATTTCAAGCAAAGCTCAAATTATAGGCTTCAGAGTCGGTATCGAGGAATCAGCTAAAAAACTGGCCGAAAGGGAGGGGATTTCCATCAGAAGTTTTGATATTATTTACGATCTTGTAAACCATGTCCGCGCCGCCATGACTGAATTATTGGAACCGGAGATTATTAAGAATGTAATTGGCAAAATAAAAGTTTTGGCTATATTTAAAAAAGACGCCAGAAGCCAAATTGTCGGGGGTAAAGTTACGTCAGGCAAAATCATCAGAGGAGCGATGTTTGATGTTATAAAAAATGGAGCGATATCAATGTCGGGAAGAATAAGCCAGTTACAGCACAACAAAGAAGAATCCCTGGAAGTGGCCGAAGGTTTGGAAGCCGGCATGAAAATAGAATCCGTCCCCGGCAAAGACTTTTCCCAAATTTCCGAAGGCGATATCCTGGAAATATATCAGGAGGAGAAAATAAGGAGAGAATTATAATCGGTGCCGTGGTGAAGAAGTTACACTGCGGTCTGCAAAACCGCTATACGTGGGTGCAAATCCCACCGGCACCTCAAAAGTTAGTTCTCGCTTTGAAAATGGCTCTTTTAATGATAAAATCGCTATATGCCGGGGTGGCGAAATTGGCAACCGCAGGTGACTTAAAATCACCCGCTCGCAAGGGCTTGAGGGTTCGAGTCCCTCTCCCGGCACCATCAACAAACTAAACGGCTTTTTGGAAGCCAGAAGGTGGGACGCGCGAAGCGCGTCCCAAACGATTCTGCGCGCTCATAAAACATCACCAAACCTCTTCTGGTCATCATTTGATGTTCTACTACAGCACCAAAATCGATTTAAGATGGTCTACCCCTTTCCTTTTTATAAATCTACGATGCTTTCTTTTAACAATTCTATTTGGCTTCTTAGCTGCTCTTGGCTATCTTTTGTTAGTGTCAACATTCTTTTTTCATAACGTAAGTTGATTTTTTCCAACGATTCTAATAGTTGTCTTAATAATTGTCCAAAATCCTCATCTCTCCAATTAGGGTAAGACTCTCTCCGTATATTTTCTTCTCCTCTTTCTCCTTTTGACCACGGTATGAATCTATGTTTGAGATCATATCCTAAACGGTAGGGTCCTTCACTCCAAAAAGCTGTTCGATCAGCTACTAGGATTTGAATATCCTCTACAGTTGGTGGGAGCACATGATCTATAGATCGTCTTTTTTCAGGATTATTCCCGCAATCTTCTTTTTCTTTATTACCATCAAATTTAAGTATTCCAGATTTTTTCATAAATCATTTAAACTCATCCTTTTTTCAACTTGCTCCCATAGCTGACCCCTATCTTTAGATACGGCTTGTTTCTGATCATGCACCCGCGTTCTTCCTGTTTCAGGATTAATCTCCAAATCAGAAGGGCGAAATGTCATATCTCCCCCATTCATCCAATCAAAAAGTCGTCTAGACCACATCCCATCATTATCAAATAATTCATCCTCCTCTGCCTTTCTTTCAGGACCCTCTGGCATAGTTTTAATTTTTCTATGCCATGCATTTAAAATTTCTTTCGCTCAATTAACTCACGAACAGTATTATCGTCATTTATACCCAATTCCGCGAGAATAGTATCAATCTGGTTACCTTCTATCTGATTCCCTCCGGTTAGAATTTCTTTTTTTCCTTCCATATTTTTCTCCTTTTCTCTTATATGGCTTAGCCAACTTCGAGAAAGTTAGTTAATGGTTAATTAATTTGACCTCACTTATAGCTTACCCCCCCCGACACTTTTTGCAATACCCAGTTTATTTTATCAAATCCTCTATTGAAACTCCAAGCGCTTTGGCGATGTTTTGCCATAGTTTGGACACTCGGTTTATCTACTGTTCCGCTTTCGACCTTCATAAGCGTTGTATATTTAATATCCACTTTCTTGGCTAAATCTTCTTGGGTTAATCCAAGTTTAACTCTTAATTTCTTGATATTTTCGCTGATTGTTTTTCCATTTGTCATATAAATAAAGTTTTGGTAGTATTGTAGTATACAATGCCATTAACCTTATTGTTATACTACCAAATAAAATGAATTTAAGCAATAAACTTTTATGGAGTAAAATTGATGTTGCGCGCGAGTGGGAGGGAGAGGTCAAGCGCAACTCAACTTTTGAGTTCTATGGCGCATTTTGCAGAGCAAAAAATTCTTAATTGTTTTTTGCTTCTGCAAAATATGAAATTCAGCGGCGGCGGAAAGCGAGGGCGGGCAAAAATTCATTCCCCCCAACCCCCTTTTTTTTTGCCCGCCCGGGCACCAAAATAAAAAGCCATCAGAGATGGCGAGTCTCTGATGGCTGATGTCGAGCGACCTATTCACACTCAGATTCCAGATTCCAATAATTGCCAATATTCTTAAATGGATTCAGATCTCCAAGGGGGCGTCTGGTGCAAAGTCTAAGTAGTTCGAGGCATCCCGCCAGATGGCAATCAGGCGTACAGCCGACTACATGATCGCCGCTGTAGAGTATTTTTTTCGATTCTGTTTTCTGGGTCCTAAACTCATCGGGTACACACAGAACTTCTTCAACAACTATGCGGCTAACGCCATAATAAACATGCCACAGGCGTGCCGTGACAATAGCCCAAGCACACATGGGGCAGGGCTCACAGGTCACATAGAGAGTGCAATACCGGAGATTCTTGCGGCCCACAATTCTGCCCGCTTCCCGAATTACTACTATTTCTGCATGTGCAGTTGGATCTTGGTCCTGATGGCAACGATTACCACCTTTGGCGATAATCCCATCTTTATACTCGATCGCGGCCCCGACCGGATGATCACTGGATGCTTTATGATTCAAACGAGCTTCTTCTATGGCTGTAGCCATGTACTGGAAAGGTGCAAAGCCCATGACCCTCTCCTACCTCCATCGGTTCAAGATAACTCATAGTATTAAAAAATAGAAAATATGCAAAGAGTTAATAAAAAAGCTATGGCGAGCTTTGAAACCACATATTTTGCAAGAGAGGTCAGGTAGGCGTATAATTGAAATATGAAAAAGGTCGGAACAGTTACCCATTATTACGGGAAAATCGGGGTGGCGATAATAGACCTCGAATCAACCCTTAATGTGGGCGACAATATAAAATTCCAGGGCCATGGCGCCGACTTCAGCCAAGTTGTGGGGTCAATGCAAATTGATCACAAAGAAGTGGCCAAAGCCAAGAAAGGCGAAACCGTAGGCCTGAAAGTGGACCAGAAAGCGGATTCGGGAGCGGAAGTTTACGTTGAGTAATATCAAATTTAATCCCGATGTCTTTTCGTTGTTTTAGATTGGCCGAAGAGGCTATTTTTTATTGTGAAATTTCTTATGAATCTCTCTTAGTTGTTTGTCCGTCACATGTGTGTATATTTGCGTAGTCGTTACAGAGGAATGTCCGAGCATCGCCTGGACAGAGCGGATATCGGCCCCGTTTCTTAATAAATCAGTGGCGAATGAATGTCGTAAAGTGTGTGGAGACACTTTTTTCCCCATGATTCCCGCTTTGGTGGCATGGTTCTGTATTATTCTTTGAATGCTCCGGGGGGTAAGCCTTAAATTAGTTTCTTTCCCAAATCCCCTTTTCGGTATCCTGATAAAAAGCGATTCATCAACATCAGTTCTTTTATTGATGTACTCTGATATGTGATTTTTCGTTTCATCGGAAAGAAAGACAAGCCGGATCTTCTTTCCTTTGCCTACAACCGAAAGCTCTCCTCTTTTTGTGTCAATTCTATCTCTGTCGAGAGAGCACAGTTCCGAAACTCGCATGCCCGTGCTGAAGAGGGTGGAGATAATCGCCTTGTCGCGGAGAGCGTTAAGTTCTTTTCCTTGGGGGGAATCCATGAGGCGGTCTAACTCATCTTGTTCCAAAAACGTCACTTCCCTGTCTTCCTGCTTGCCCAATTCAATTCTATCTGCCGGCACGCATTTAATGCCGATCTTGGTCATGTACTTCAAGAAATTTCTAAGGGCGATTATGTGGTAGTTTTGAGTGGTCTTCTTCAAAGTCTGTCCTCTTTGGTCTCGAACCCTGTTTAAATGGAGTCGGTATTGTCTTATACCTTCCTCAGTGATATCGCTAACGCTTTTTGCTTTGGAAAATTGAATAAACCTATCTAAGTATCGCCCATAGTTTCCCGCCGTTTTCGGGGATCTGTTTTTCTCTATTTCCAGATATTCCAAGTATTGGATTTTGAGTTTCTTCACGTCTTCCATATTGGATATTTTACATCTTTAAGTCGCAAAATGTAATAGTTGCGGGATACTAAAATTTATGATATTCTGGCGTTGCTATGTTAACTAAAGACGACAAGGTCAAAGTCCTAAAGGACGTCCAGCTGCATGAAAAAGACACCGGTTCAGCCGAAGCCCAGGTAGCCATTTTCAGCGAGGAAATTGTCAGACTCGCCAAACATCTGAAGAAGCACCAGAAGGATAACAGCTCTCGTTTGGGCCTTTTGAAAATGGTTGCCAAAAGAAAGAGACTGCTTGATTTCTTAAAGCGCGAGGCGCCCAAGCGCCATATCGCTTTGATTAAAAAACTGGGTCTGGATTAATCTCATGTCAAATAAAATCACTACTCCCCAGAGGAAGAATCACCGCGTCGGTGTGTTTGTTGATGTCCAGAACATGTATCACTCGGCCAAGAATCTGTACAAGGCCAGAGTTAATTTCAAGGAACTGCTCAAATTGGCTTCGGCCAATAGGCAGCTCTCTCGGGCCATTGCTTATGTCGTAAAATCAGACACGGAAGAGGAAAAAAGTTTCTTTGATGCTTTGGAAAAATCGGGTTATGAGCTCAAAAGCAAAGACTTGCAAATATTTCCGGGCGGTATGAAAAAGGCGGACTGGGATGTTGGACTTTCGGTGGATGCCATCGGTCTATCGAAACAACTTGATGTGGTGGTTATTGTTTCGGGCGACGGTGATTTTGAGCCGCTTGTGGAATATCTCCAGTACGGCGGTATTATTGTCGAGGTTGTTGCTTTCCGCCGCTCGGCCAGCTCACGCATCATTGAAACTGCCAATAACTTCATAGATTTGGAGGAATATAAAGATAAGATTATACTTAGGTAATTCATTAACAATCAGTAAAAGCGGCAAAACAAGCTAAAAGGGGCTAATGTCATTTGGCCGAGATTCTTAAAAATTTTGAGGATTTCGGCCAGATTGTTTCTTCCTCTTTTGCTGGTGATTTCACATGGCGGTAAAAAAATACAGTGTTGATTTCGGCGGTAAGCCGCTTTCGGTTGAAATTGGGCGCTTGGGCGGCCAAGCCAATGGTGTTTGTTTAATTCAGTACGGCGAAACAAGCGTTCTGTGCAATGCTACGATGTCCAGCCAAGAGAAAGCGGTTGATTACATGCCGCTTTCGGTTGAATATGAAGAGAAATATTACGCTGCTGGCAAAATAAAAGGTTCAAAATGGATTAAGAGGGAAACACGACCCTCCGATGAAGCCATACTGTCCGGCCGCTTGATTGACCGCACTCTCCGCCCTCGGTTCAACCAGAACATCAGAAATGAGATTCAGGTTGTGGCCACGGTTCTCTCTTTTGACGGTGTAAACGATCCCGATATTCCGGCCATGATCGGCTCGTCTTTGGCTTTATTGATATCCGACATTCCTTGGGACGGTCCCGTAGCCGGGGTGCGTGTTGGCCGCGCTGACGGGAAAATATTATTTAATCCGACATATGCCGAAAGAATTACTAGCGACTTTGACGTTGTTGTCGCCGGAACGGCCGAAAGAATAAACATGATTGAGGCAGGAGCCAACATTGTCTCTGAGAAAGATATTTCTGGGGCAATCAACGAGGCTTTCGGCCAGTTTGGAGAGATAATAGCCTTTCAAAAAATGATAGCGTCTGAAATCGGAAAAAAGAAAAAAGAGTTAAGTACATTCAACCATGATCAGGCCCTCGCGGCTCTGGTTAAAGATTTTTCCGAGCCTAAATTGGAGTCTGCTCTCTACGCTCCCGGAAAATCAAAAACTGAATTTTACGAAGGTATCGGAAAGGCCAAAGAAGAAACATTAGAGTACATTAGAACTCAATTTGCAGAAAGTCCGGAACTCGGCAAAAAAATGGCCGAAGTTTCCGTCATTTTTGAAGAAGAAGTAGATCGTATTGTTCATCGAAATATTCTTGAAGGAGAGAAGCGTCCTGACGGCCGGAAGCTGGACGAGTTGCGGGATTTGTCGGCCGACGTCGGTATTCTTCCTCACACCCATGGTTCGGGCCTGTTCAACCGAGGCACGACCCAGGCCCTCTCAATATTGACCCTCGCTTCTCCGGGCATGGAGCAATGGCTGGAGACAATGGAGATAAATCTTACCAAAAAACGTTTCATGCACCACTACGCCTTCCCTCCCTATAGCGTCGGCGAGGTCAAAAGATTGGGCACACCCAGCCGTCGGGATATCGGCCACGGCTATTTGGCTGAAAGATCTCTTGAGCCCATTATTCCGAACAAAACAGAATTCCCGTATACAATCCGGTTGGTTTCGGAAATACTGTCATCCAACGGCTCCTCATCCATGGCTTCAGTGTGCGGTTCAACACTGGCCCTGATGGACGGCGGCGTGCCGATCAAGGCGCCTGCCGCCGGCATTGCCATGGGCATTATGTTCGATGATAAATGCGAGAAATATAAAATTTTGACTGATATTCAAGGACCGGAAGACCATCACGGAGACATGGATTTGAAAGTGGCCGGAACGAGGGAAGGCATAACCGGTATGCAGATGGATGTAAAAGTCGAAGGAATTACTCCTCGAATCGTCGAAGAAACGCTTGCCCAAGCAAAAAAAGCGCGGCTTGAGATTTTGGATGTGATAACAAAGGCCATACCCGTTTCTCGTCCAGAGCTTTCGCCTCACGCGCCAAGGATTCAAATGATTACCATTGATCCTAAGAGAATCGGCGCTCTTATCGGACCTCAGGGCAAGGTCATAAACGATATCATTGAAAAGACGGGCGTCCAGATAGATATCGATGATGACGGCTCCGTGTTCATTACCTCTGACAAGCCTGAAGGAATGGAAAAGGCCCTCGGCATGATTAAAGATGTAACTTACGAACCGAAAACCGGAGATACGTTTCAAGGTAAAGTAAGCCGGCTTTTTGATTTCGGAGCGATGGTGGAATATCTGCCTGGCAAAGAAGGATTGGTTCACGTTTCGGAAATTTCCAAGGAAAGAGTCAATCGTCCCTCTGATGTGTTGAAGTTAGGCCAGGAGGTTACGGTTACGATAAAAAATATTGATGATATGGGAAGAGTAAACCTGACGATAAAAGGAGCCAGGAAATAGTATTCATCTTTCCAAAGCCCGCCACCAAAGGCGGGCTTTGGTTTATATATGCACAGGCCGTTCCACATTTGTGCTACAATTAATCTAAACATTAATCCTTTGCATAGATGGATGATTCTCAAAAAACGACGAATATAGACGAATTGTTAAAAGAATTAACCAAGAGTTCGTCCTCTCAACCCAGTGCGTCGCAATCTGCCCCGTCTCCTATCGCGCCGAGCAGCAGTCAGGTTGTCCCCAAACCGGTAGTTCCTCCGCCTCGTCCGGCCCAGCCGATGCCGCCATCACCGAAAGAATACCAATCATCAATCCGAACCATGGCCGGGGACATTTCCAATTTAAAAGCCGGGCAAAAGCCGGTCGGAATTGATGTCAGGAAAATCACCGAACTGCCGCCCCAAAAACCAGCGCTGACGCCTGCCCCGCCTCCTATTCCGCCGAAGCCGACAGGACCCTTGCCTAAAATTTCTTTGGGTGAAATGGAAAAATCCGGATCAATGAGAACGCCAGTTCCAACTTCGCCCTTGCCGACGAAACCGAGTCCGGCGCCCACCATGCCCATTTCCCCTCTCCCGCCAAAACGAAAGAATAATATATTGCTTTGGACAATAATTCTTCTGATATTATTGGCCGGGGCCGGACTGGGGTATTGGTATTTTGACATGAGCGAGCCGGAAGTTGTTATAGAATCCCCGACTCCGTCGGAAACCCCCACCCAAACTCCGGAAGTTAAAAAACTCACGGAATATTTTCCCACGACACGACAAACATCAATGCCGACAGGCCATGATCCGCTGAAATTCTTTACGGATTACACAAAATCAATTCCCAGTGTAGCCGGCCAATTTAATCGTTATGACATAATTTTTTCACAGAAAGGCGCATCCCAAAGCCTTTCATTTGAAAGCGCTCTTCAAATATTTTTGCTTAAATATCCGAATGATTTGCTTCAGAGTTTAGGCAGCGAATCGGTATTGCTTGGCTACGGCCAGCAGGAGGTTTTTGACAAAGCAGGCCAAAAATCAATTTTGCCAAATAACAACCCGACAAAACTTGTTCTTATCGCCGAATCAGCGGTACCTTTGCAAATGGCTAACTCGATTCGATCTTGGGAACAGACAATTACTGCGGACCTCAATTCACTGTTCGGACTTCAGTTACCAAAGGATGCTCAATTTATGGACAACACATATTCGGGCGTGGCCATTAGATATATTAACGGACCAAACCCTGACACAAGCATAGACTATGGCATTGTTTCGACGGCAAATGGCAAATCATATTTGGTTATCGCCGGATCTCGCGAAGCTATGTATGCCGCCATTGATAGGTTGAGGACTCAATGATGGTGACACCAACGCATGGTGATGGTGTCACTTGTGGTGATGGTAGGTGACACCCATGGTGACGGTGTTGGCATTTATGGTGACACCATTGGTGTCACTTTGTCGTCATGGTGACACTTGAAGTGTCACCATGAAGTGTCACCATGTCACCATTAAATAATCCATGTATTATGCCAATTTTTCATGGTGACAGTTGCAGGTGACACCACAGGTGACACCAACGCATGGTGATGGTGTCACCTTATCCACAGTTTCAAATTGACACTGTTGTCACCATTGTTAAAATATCATCAGTACCTTGTATATACCGCTGAGCACCTGACTCAACTGTGGGTGTTTGGCAAATCATGCTGTCATTCGGCAAGACTGGAGTCGTTTCAATTCGGCTTCGATCTTGCCGTGTGACAACACCACCTAAGCGCGACGTCACACTCACTCTATCTCAAATGGCGATTCGCGCTTTTTGCTACTTGAAATTTCTTTATTTTAGTAATAATATCAAAGCAATATGACCACCGAAGAAATACAAAAGCTAAAGGAAATTCTTCAGGCTAGGAAGGATCAAATTAAGACCGAGCTCGAGAGCGTGGCAGTAAAAAGCCCGTCTATTAAAGGCGACTACGACCCTAAAATGCCTAATTATGATGACGATATGCACGATGAGGATTCGTATGTACGCGAAGTGTCGGATATGGCCGTTAATGTCGCTTACGAGCAACAGCTTGAGAAGGAACTCGAAGATATTCAAACTACGCTGAAAAAAATAGATGACGGCACCTACGGTAAGTGCGAAAAGTGCGCCCAAGCAATTCACTCTGAGCGTTTAAAAGCCATGCCCGTTGCGAAACTCTGTATTTCCTGCGCTAAGATTAAATAATGGCCATTCGCATCTTTTCAGCCTCTATTCAGGGAATTGATGCTCAACGCATAGATGTTGAAGTAGACTCGTCTCCAGGACTGCATAACCTAACTATTGTTGGCCTGCCAGATAAGGCCGTAGAGGAATCCAAAGACCGCATTACGGCCGCTATTAGAAATAGCGGTTTTTTGCCGCCGAGCGCCCATCACAAGAAAGTGATAGTTAATCTAGCCCCGGCCGATATCCGCAAAGAAGGACCCTCGTATGATTTGCCCATTGCCATCGCCTATCTGCTCGAAAGCAGGCAAATTGAGTTTAATCCTACTGGAAAAATTTTTGTCGGAGAGGTGTCACTGGACGGCTCGCTGAAAAAAATAAATGGAGTTCTTCCTATCGCAATTATGGCCAAAGAGCAGGGATTTGAAGAACTTTGGGTTCCCCATGAAAATCGAAATGAGGCCGCCATAATTGATGGATTGAAAGTTTACGCGGCCAAAAATTTAATGGAGATTATATCGCATCTTGACTCCACTTCTCCCCTGCCGATAGTCAAAAAATTACCGGAAAAAAGCATAAAATCGCAGAATATATCATTCTTATCAATTATGGGCCAGGCCTTTGCAAAAAGGGCGTTAGTTGTCGCTGCCGCCGGAAGCCATAATATATTAATGAGCGGTGCGCCCGGTTCCGGAAAAACCATTCTGGCCAAATCACTGCAGGAATTGCTGCCTCCAATGTCATTTACTGAAGCTGTCGAAGTTGCAAAAATATACAGTTCAATCGGCCTATTTAACGGAGGTTCCTTATCACTGGAGAGGCCTTTTCGCAATCCCCACCATAACACGTCTGCGCCTGCTGTCATCGGCGGCGGTTCATGGCCAAGGCCGGGAGAAATCAGTCTGGCCCATCGGGGAGTTTTATTCCTTGATGAATTGCCGGAATTTCCTCGAAATGTTCTCGAAAGTTTACGTCAACCATTGGAAGAAGGAGTGGTTACCGTTTCGCGTGTTTCCGGTTCTCTGTTATTGCCGGCAAAATTTATGTTTGTGGCGGCTATGAATCCGTGTCCGTGCGGTAATTACGGCGATGAAAAAGCGATATGCAGCTGCCCGCCATATAATGTCATAAAATACAGAAAAAAAGTTTCCGGCCCTCTTCTGGATCGCATTGACGTTCAAATTCAAGTTTCTCGAGAAAAGGTGGATGAACAAAAAATACCCACGACCCAAGGCGATTTTCAAAATATGAGAGACAGTATACAAAATGCCAGAAAGATTCAGGCGGAAAGATACAGAGACAGTGGCATACTCACGAATTCTGAAATTAGCTTTAAGAATATTGATAAATTTTGCCAATCAACTCCCGAGGCATCAGCATTGCTGAAGGATGTCGTTAACGCCAAAAATTTATCTTTCCGCACTTTTCATAAAATAAAAAAGTTATCCAGAACTCTGGCCGATCTTGAGGGCAGTGAAATAGTTACTGAAAAAAATATCGCCGAAGCGATAAATTTAAGAGTCAACGAAAAACTTTTTTTAGCGGCTTGAATTAGAGTATTTAGCCAAAGGGTTGCGAGCGCCGTGAACTTCAAAATGAAGGTGGCATCCGGTTGAGCGGCCAGTACTGCCCATGGAAGCGACTTGTTCTCCCTTGGAAACCTGCTGACCAAGATTAACCAGAAGCTTGTTGTTGTGTGCATACAAAGTCTCCGTGCCGTTGGAGTGAGACAATTTGATTACCTTGCCGAATCCGCCATTCCAGCCGGAGGCATCAGCCCTGGTAACCGTGCCGTCGGCTGACGCGTATATCGGGGTTCCGCAAGCATTAGCTACGTCCACGCCGTTGCGGCCGTGGATTTTACCCCAATTAAAGCCCGTGGCCGGCCATTTGAAGAATTCTCCCAAATCAGTTAGGTGTGAAAATACTGATGCTGAATTTTTAATCGCGATGCTTGATTTGGGCGCAGAACTGATTTTACCGTCAGGAATGACTAATTCATCGCCTTCTCTGACTTCACCCGTTGCCGGCAGGCTGTTGAACGCCATAATTCGACTTTCGTCCGCGCCGTATTTTTTAGCGATGGCGGCAACCGTGTCCCCTTTTTTTACCGCGTGAACTACACCGGAAACGGGCGGTATTTTCAATACTTGGCCCGGAGATATGCTATCGATGTTTTTAAGGCTATTTGCCCAGATAACGGTATTAACACTGACGCCGTAATCGGATGCTATGAAAGAAAGATTGTCTCCGGGCTGGACCTCGTATAGGAGTATCTGACTGGTGGAAACGCCGGCTTTTGATAAATAATCTTCAGACGGGGGATTGTATGCCAGGAATGAATTGTTTTGAATAGGAGAAGGCTGAAGAAGAGATTCCGGTCCGCCTTGTCCGGACGCATTCGCGCTGACAGAAACTCGATTGCTGGAATCAACAAATTGATTTTCCGCCTCGGAGATGCTTACAATTGATGCGGCTGTTTCCTCGATATATTTACCGACAATCTGATTAAAAATACTGCCGTTTTCAGCGGATCCTCTGGCGATTATCATAAGAAAAACTAAGGCCAGTGTGCCTGTTAAATTGAAATATTTGCCTTGAGTAGCGCCTGTATATTTTTGGGGTATTGTACTAATAAGTTTTCCGTTAAGTTGATGGTAGGGGATTAAAAAAACTCTCGTTCAGAGAATTTATACATATTCATGATATCATCATGAAGAGGCTCTTGTCAATCCAAAACTGTGGAAACAATGTGAATTGGATTTTTCAATTATGACGACAATTAAATCAGAATTCGGCTTTTATTGCGAGAAATTAGCATCGGAATTCCTTGAAAAGAGGGGATATTTGATTATAGAAAGAAACTATAGAAAACCGTGGGGAGAGATAGATATCATCGCAAAACTCGGTCGCATAATGTGTTTCGTAGAAGTTAAAGCAAGCAGGGGTATTCATCCCGGCTTTGAGCCGGAATTGAGAGCCGGCTACAAGAAAATGCATAAGGTTGCGCGGACAGCTCAAATGTACATGGCCGATAAAAAGTTTCAACCGGAACAGGAGTTTCGATTTGATTTAATTACCGTTGTATTCGATAGTCTCAATAAAACGGCTAAAATCAAGCATTTTCACAATATTGACGTTATCGGCTAGATTTGTTATAATATATGTATCTTTAACAATCGCCCAAATTGGGCTTTTCAGCCCGATAAGGGCAGAAGGGAGCGGCCATGCGCCGTTTCGTGTTTTCGATTATCACCGTGATCGTCGTTCTCGGCGCGGCCGTCCCGGCCCATGCCGACAGGCGGCAGGCGGTTCCCCGCATGCCGCAGACGTTTCACTCGTACGGGGTAGGGTTCGACAATCTGGGCGTCGTCCAGATTGCCAACCTAGCGATCGTGGATCGTCAGGTTGATGCCCTGCGCGCTATACGATTCCGTTTCCTCGCCGAACAGGCGAGCTGGAACGGATACTATTGGGGCGTTCAGGGCCCGATGGGCTGGATGCCGATCACGTATGGCGACGGCGGTTGGCTGCCGGGAATTCGACCCCTGACGCCGGGGGAGCGCGTCGTCGGCGCCGGTATTGCCGGCGCGACGGTTGGCGGAATCTTCGGTGGGCGCAGGGGCGCCCTCATCGGCGGCATCGCCGCCGGAGCGACGTCGGCGTTCATCGAACGCCGGACGGCGCGAGAGGCGCGCCGTATCGCCGAGGCGCAAGCCGAGGCGATGGCTGAACAAGAGCGCGAAGTTCGCGAAGCGGCGTTCCGACCCAACTACCGTTGGGTCGTGAAAAACACAACGCGTCTTGTTGCCCAGTTCGTTCTGGACAACAGGACGTATACAGTGGAGCCGTACGGTTCGGTCGAAGTCGACCGGCCGGATGGCGGTTTCTCGGAAGTCAGATTCATTCAACCTGTCGTCGGCGGTCTTAACAAGCTGTCGGGGCAGGTTGTTCCCACAACCGAGGGCACGAGTTGGGAACTCGTGCCAACTTTGAAATAGGAGTTAATATGCCGTACATTGGAGTGAACATCCCGATTCCGGCGCAAGACGTGCCGATGGACGTCTGGCACGACGTCCAGACGGCGGGCCGTCATCGGTTCACGGTCGCCATGATGTGGCTGGGTATCGTGGCGACGGTCCTGTTACTCCTTGGAGTGGCAGGCTGCACAGTCGGTGCCTCGTTTCTGGCGGGCCGCGCCACGGCCCGCTCCTCGGCTCCTGCCGGTTCGACAAGTTCGGCGTCGCGACTGGACATCCACGTCCAGCACGATTCGCCACCGCCGGTTACCCAATCGACGGCGCCAGGTCGTCGGCCCACCCCGGACGAACTGGCCGAGCTCGCGCTTCTGCGCGAGAGAAATAAATAGTTCCTTCCTTGCCGAATCATTCGATTCTGGCCAACCCTCGCTTCTCACACCGCAACGGTGACCCACGAGAAGCGAGGGATTTTTATTTACTACGAGCCCTTATCAAATAAGTTTAAAAAATGTAATATGTGATACCATGAAAGAGGTTTTTATATCAAAAAATGTTTCAGAAACTAAGAAAAAGGCCGCAAATTTCGCCGAGCGGATTTTGAATATTGAGTCGAATGGGGCGATAGTCATCGCTCTGGAAGGGGAACTGGGAGCCGGCAAAACAACTTTTATTCAGGGCTTTGTGTCGGGCTGCGGAATAAAAGAAAAAGTAAAAAGCCCGACATTCAATATATTAAAAAAATACGGTGAACGAATATATCATCTTGATTGCTATCGATTGAAAGATGAAAATGATTTGCGGGCGTTTGATTTGAAAGAAATTTTCAATGATTCCGGCAATATTGTTTTAATTGAGTGGGCGGAGAGAGTGTCGAAAATTCTGCCCGGTAATCACTGGAAAATACACATAGATCATATTTCTGAAAATGAAAGAAAAATCGAAATTAGTTTTAATTGACGGCCACGCCCTAGTCCACAGAGCTTTCCACGCGTTGCCGCCGACGATGAGCGCCAAAGGCGTTACCACCAATGCCGTTTACGGCTTCACGTCCGTACTTATTAAGATGATTAAGGATTTGAATCCCGATTACGTTGCGGCGGCTTTTGATTTGGCCGGACCCACGTTTCGCCACAAAGAATTTGCCGAATATAAAATACATAGACAAAAAGCGGCGGATGAACTCCATGCCCAAGTGCCGATTGTGAAAGAGGTCTTAAAATCGTTCGGCGTCCCAGTATACGAGAAACAGGGATACGAAGCCGATGATTTGATAGGCGCTTTGGCCGAAAAAGCCCAAAATAGCACCGGCATTCAGACCGTGATAATGACAGGCGATTTGGATACGCTGCAGTTGGTTGAAAATGACGAAGTGGTCGTCTGGACTTTGAAAAGAGGAGTTACCGACGCGGTAATCTATGATGAAAAAGCGGTACTGAAAAGATACGGACTCAGACCTAATCAGCTCGTTGATTACAGAGGTTTAAAGGGGGATCCGTCGGATAATATTCCTGGCGTTCCGGGAATTGGCGAAAAAACCGCCATGGCTCTCATCCAATCTTTTGGGAATCTCGAAAATTTATATAAGACAATTTTGAATTTTAAATTTCCAATTTCAAAAAAAGATAAAGAAAAAATAAAAGCGCCGTTGTCGGAAAAATTGATTCAGAAATTGCTGGAAAACAAGGACATGGCATTTTTTTCGAAAAAACTTTCCATCATTGCCAAAGATGTGCCGATTGATTTCAGCCTTGACCAGGCCCGCTGGAGGGAACGGGGGAACGTTAAAGAACTGGAGGAAATACTTAAAAAATACGGTTTCTTCAGTCTAGTCCGCCGCCTGCCTGATATCGGCCTCGGCGAAACGTTGCCGAAGGAAGAATCCTTCAATCTTAATTATTCCAACGAATCAATTACATATCTAAGAAACGAGAAAGAAGCACTCGAAATCGTTAAATCAGTCGGAGATAGAGTAGCAGTCGCCATGGATGAGGGGGATTTAATACTGGCGGTGGACGAAAAAACCGCTTATATTTTGCCGGCTGATGTTTATTTAAGCCTGGCACCGGTTTTTGAAAGCGAAAAAGTTGCCAAGATATTTCACGGCGCCAAACCGATTGTAAAAAAACTGCTTACAGACGGAATTCGTGTTAATAACATCGAATTTGATTCGGAAGTAGGCGGTTTTCTTCTGGATTCCGAATCCAGAAATATATCCTTTGAAAAAATATATTTTGACGAGATTAAATCTTCGGCCCCGACTGATTCCAAATCATGGCCGATGCGCTATTTTGAAATTCGCAAAAGATTATTGGCCAGAATAAAAAACCTGGGCATGGAAGGCGTTTTGCGCGATATTGAAATGCCGCTGATTCCTGTTTTGGCAAAAATGGAAATGCGAGGGATAAGAGTCGACAATAGGGCCATTTCCAAATTGTCCAGCTCTTTAAAAAAAGAAATAATAAAACTTGAAAAGAAAATTTATGACATGGCCGGATGCGAATTTAACATCAATTCACCAAGCCAATTAAGCCGGATTCTTTTTGAAAAACTGGGGCTGAAAGGCAAGATACGCAAGACAGGCAAAGGCGCCCTTTCCACGGCGGCATCGGAGCTTGATAAGTTAACGGACGAACACGCGGTTATTCCTTTGATTCTGCAATATCGAGAATTGCAGAAGCTCAAAACAACTTACATCGAACCCTTTCCGGGATTTATCGGCCCGGACGGCCGTTTACATACGACGTACAACCAAACAGGCGCGGCCACGGGCCGACTTTCCAGCCAGGATCCGAATCTCCAAAATGTTCCGATTCGCACCGAATTGGGACAAGAATTCAGAAAGGCTTTTACGGCTGAAAAAGGCAGAAAACTTGTTTCATTCGACTATTCGCAATTGGAATTAAGAATCGCCGCTCACATGTCGGGTGACAAAATTATGACCGCCGTATTTGAAAGAGGGGAAGACATCCACACTCGCACGGCAGCCGAGATATTCGATGTTTTGCCTGACAAAGTAACAGCGGCCATGAGGAGAAAAGCCAAAGTCTTGAATTTCGGCATCCTTTACGGCATGGGAGTGCTCGGCTTCCAGAGAGCGGCTAAAGTTTCCCGTGAAGAAGCGAAAGGTTTCATCGAAAGGTACATGGCCGAATTCTCCGGCATCGCCGAATACGTGGAAAAAATAAAATCCGAAGCTCGTGAAAACGGCTACGTAAAAACAATCTTTGGTCGGCGACGGAATATTCTGGAAATAAATTCAAAAATGCCGCAGCTTTTGAGCCAAGCCGAACGAATCGCCGTGAATTCGCCGATTCAGGGCTCGGCCGCCGACCTTATCAAACTGGCAATGATTCAGATTCAGGAATTGCTTGAAGTGACTTATAAGGATTCTGTTCATATGCTTCTGCAGATTCACGATGAGCTTTTGTTTGAAATGGACCCGGAAGTCGTAAACGAAGCGTCCGGGAATATTAAAAAAATAATGGAAAATGTTTATGAATTTGATGTGCCGATTGTCGCCGACGTTAAAATTGGCAACAATTGGGCGGAAATGAAATAAACAGAGACAGAAAAAATGCCTGAACTGCCGGAAGTCGAAACAACGGTCAGGGATTTGAAGAAAAAGATTGTCGGTCTTCGATTTAAAGATGTTTGGGCGGATCGGCCTAAGAGTGTGCGCCAGGCTGGCGGGATTAAAAATCTGAATCAGATCGTCAAAAACAAGAAAATTTTAAAAGTTTGGCGGCGGGCGAAATTTATAGTCATTGATATTGAGGGACCGAACAGCTTGTTTGTCCATCAGAAAATATCGGGTCATCTGCTGTACGGGCGGTGGAAATTTGAAAAGGGGAGGTGGTTAAGCATTGGGAACGGACCCATGAAAAGCGATCCCAAGAATCAGCATATTCGGATTTTGTTCAATCTTAACAACGGTTTCCAGCTGGTTTTGGCTGATTTACGCCGATTTGGAAAAATTGTATTGGCAAACGATGATATAATCGATAAATTGCCGGAAATCAAAAATCTCGGGCCGGAACCCCTAGAAATATCGTATGCGGATTTTAAAAAACTGTTCCCAGGCAAAAAAGGAAGATTAAAGCAAGTTTTAATGGATCCTTATTTTATTGCCGGCATCGGCAACATTTACAGCGATGAAATTCTTTGGTTTGCCGGACTTCATCCGATGTCCCGCGTCGAAAATTTGGAAAAAGAAAATATTAAAAAATTATATAAGCACATGCAAAAAGTTTTAGTTAAAGCTGTTGAATTAAAAGGCTCGAGTATGGACGACTATCGCACGATTTCCGGAAGGAAGGGGAATTTTCAGAATTATCAGCACGCGTACCATAAAACAGGAGAGCCGTGCGACAAGAAGGACGGGGGAATAATAGCCAGATTGAAAATAGGCGGACGATCGGCGCATTTTTGTCCGATTCATCAAAAAATAAAATAATGATAAACCAAAACAAACTGCTTATTGTTTTCGGAGGGATTGCATTGGCCGTTTTTGTCGTAATTGTAATATGGTGGAATCAGAAAAAAATCATCGATATCAATGGTTCTTCTCTGGTTTCACCGTCTGTTGTCGATAAAATGGGGATTATTACCGGCACCAAATGCACCAACGGCGACGGCCGGCTTTTCAGCGTCATGATGCCTTCTGATCCGGAAACGCGCCCGCTTTCCGGCATTGCTCAAGCAGATATGGTCTTTGAAATGCCGGTTACGCCCGGCGGAATTACGCGGATGATGGCCGTTTTTCAATGCGAGCAGCCAGAAAAAATAGGTTCAATCCGCTCCGCTCGGGAGGATTTTATTCCTTTGGCCGCGGGCCTGAAATCAATTTACGCCCACTGGGGCGGGGAGCGCAGCGCGCTCACCCGGCTCAATGCGGGTGTACTGGACAATCTTGACGCGCTTACGAATAAGGGCGGAGCTTTTTACCGCGCGGCTGGAATTAAAGCGCCTCATAACGGTTTTACAAGTTACGAACGGCTGGCAAACGCAAGCGAATTGTTAAAGTATGAACCTAAGAATTCTTTTGCCGGATATCCCCACGACGATAAGAAACCAAACCGCAATCTGTCGAATTTAGTTGACGGCATTGATATTGATTTCGACACGATTTACGACGTTAAGTGGACATATAATCCGGAAAGCAATACGTATTCAAGATCAAGAGGCGGTCGGCCCGAAATAGACAAGAATAACAATCAAACAGTAACCGCCAGTGTCGTTGCCGTTGTGCATACGACGTGGACGCCTTTGGCGGGCCAATACATAAACGTGAGAGTTTCCGGCGTCGGGGCGCTGGAGGTGTACCAAAACGGAGTAATCATCACGGGAACGTGGCAAAAGGCCACCGCCGTCGACAGCAAACTCTTCTTTTATGACCACGAGGGCAAAGAAATTAAATTTACCCCAGGAAAAATCTGGGTGGAAATAGCGGCCAAATGATTATTTTTCTTTATGGCGAGGACAATTACAGGCTCCGGGAAGCGGCAAAGGATATTGTGGAGAAATATAAAATAAAATACAAAAGCGGGTTTAATTTTTTTTCCGTCGATTGCGAGACCGATTTGGAGCTGTTAAGCGGCATTGCCAAAGAGCTGTCCTTTTTTAACGAGGTAAAACTCATACAGGCCAAGAACATGTTTTCCAATTCGTTTAAAGCAGTCGATATTATTTCCCAAAACGATTTTTTGCGCGACCAAGGAGTAACACTGTTGGTTCTCGGAGAAGATTCGGCCAAATCTCTCTCGTCCCAATCAAAAGAGTTATTTAAGATACTAACCGGTCCGAATTGTTTGGTTAGGGAGTTTGGTTATTTATCCGGCAAGAAAATGGAGAACTGGATATCGGCTCAGTGCCATGAAAGGGGATGTAAAATAACAAGTTCGGCCACTGGTAATTTAATTTCTTTGCGAGGTTCGGATTCCTGGTCCCTTATCCAGGAAATATCAAAACTCTGCGCGTATTGCCGAGGCGGTGTGATTACAAAGGAATTGGTCTTAGAACTCGTGCCTGACCGCGTTGATTCTAATATTTTTGAGCTTACAGACGCGCTTGCCCGCAGGGATAAATCTCAGGCGTTTTCTATTTTGTACAAACTGCTCGCCGTCGGCCAAAAACCGATTGACGTATTAGGCATGATTTGTTTCCAGATAAGGAATCTGATAATTCTCACTGATTTATCCCAGCGCAAATTGCAATCCGGAGAAATGGCCAAAAAGACCGGCCTACACCCCTTCGTCATAAAAAAAACCATGTCTGCCGTTAGGAATTTTACTCTCGGGGAACTGAAGGAAAAACATTCTCAATTATCTAATTTGGACATCGAATCAAAAATGGGCCAAAGAGATATTACAGACGCCCTTTTTAGCTTTATTTTTAAGGCCTAGTCAAAGTTAAAATTTTATTGTATAATCTTGACTCATGATCGAGTATCTTCACGTCGGAAAAGCCGCCGACTTATCTGACTACAAGGATAGGAGAATATATAGAATTCTTGAAATTTTACCGGGTTTTTTGGCTTGGGCGACATTGATTGCCATTGTCGCCATTTCTTTTTATTTCCCGTTCTTTACGGCGCTGTTTATTATAGTTTTTGACATATATTGGCTGATTAAGACCATTTATCTTTCCCTTTTAATGCGGGCTGCTTTCTTTAAGATGAAGGCTAATTTAAGAGTCGATTGGCACGAAAGGTTAAACCGTCTTCAATGGCAGGACATTTATCATTTGGTCATATTGCCTTTCGCCACCGAGCCCATAGAAGTTCTTAGGGAAAGCTTTAAGGGATTAATTAAGGCGGAGTATCCGCTGGACAAAATGATTGTTGTTTTGGCCCGCGAGGAGAGAGTAATTGGAAGCAAGGAAATAGCGGAAGAAATAGAAAAAGAATACGGTAGCAGGTTTTACAAGTTTTTAATTACATCTCATCCAGACGGACAGGAGGGGGAAATAAGGGGGAAAGGATCAAACGAGACCTGGGCGGGACAGCGAGTCAAAAATTACATTATCGATCCTGCGGGCATTCCTTATGAAAAGATTGTCGTTTCAGTTTTTGACATAGATACGATTGTCCATCAAGATTTTTTCTCCTGCTTGACCTGGAATTATTTAACGGCTGAAAAACCGTTAAAATCTTCTTTCCAACCCATCCCGCTGTTTATTAATAACATATGGGAAGCGCCGGCGTTTGCCAGAGTTTTCGCATTTTCAACCACGTTCTGGCAGATGATACAGCAATCTCGCCCCGAACAATTAGTTACATTTTCATCCCAATCAATCTCGTTTAAGGCGCTCGTTGACGTCGGCTTTTGGCAAAAGAACGTTGTCAGCGAAGATTCAAGAATATTCTGGCAATGCCTATTGCGGTATGACGGCGACTGGCGGACTGTGCCCATGTATTTCCCGGTTAACATGGATGCCAATGTCGCCCCGACATTTTGGAAGACATTAAAAAATCAATATAAGCAGATATTGAGATGGCATTACGGAGCGGAGAATAATCCCTATTTTATGTTCGGTTTTTTAAAGAATAAAAAAATACCCCGAAAGACAAAATGGCATCAAACATTTGTAACGGCGGAAAGAACCCATTCCAGCGCCACGAATGCCATTATCATTTTCCTTTTAGGCTGGCTTCCCATTACGCTGGGCGGGGAATCGTTTACGACCACAATATTGTCATACAATCTGCCAAGGATTACAGGGACGATAATGAATATCGCCATGCTCGGTTTGGTGACATCAGCGATAATATCGATTACTCTTTTGCCGCCCCGCCCGCCAAATTACGGAAAATTCAAAGCAATTTGGATGGTCTTGCAGTGGATATTGTTCCCAATTAATTTTATTTTCTTCGGCGCCGTGCCGTCATTGCACGCCCAGACGAAACTGATGTTCGGTAAATATATGGGTTTTTGGGTGACGCCGAAATTAAGAAAATGATCCGTGTTGATGAAATGATGTAATGTGCTAGAATATTCTTTTTTAGGAGGTAATGATGTCGAATTTCTCGCAGACGAACATTTACAACAATAATTCGGCAAAATCAGATAAAAATTGCACCTTCTGCGGCGCGGGTGATTCGCCATTGACGGCCACAATTCATGTTTGCGAACCGTGTTTAAATATCTGCGCGGATATTATGAAAATAAGTATCGGTCCCCATTCCGTTGATTCTTTGGTGTTTCGGAACAGGGGAGTTGATGAAATGACCATCGCCGCATTTCTTGAAAGTCATAATAGTGATGGAAATATTTCAATGGGCGCTCTGTTTGATTTGTACCGGACGGCATCATTCAAGGCTGCGGAAATATCCTTTTCTGAAGAATTGGAAGAAATTGGAAAGCGTTCGCGAGCCATAAAACCGGAGCTGTCAGACGTTGGCAGAAAATATAATGATCTAAAATGTGAAGTCGCTCAAATTGACGCAAGACAAAAAGAATTACAGAAGAAACTGGAAATAGTAAAGGGCCTAGCCGCTATTCAAAATGTACCAGCTTCTGAATCTGATCCAGCCGCTCCTTAAGGAGCGGTAGTTTTTTTATTGACGGGTCGTCTTTAAGAAGCGCACGAGCTGTAGCCCGGGCTTTTTTAATCAATTCGACATTGGCCAAAGAAGCCATTGCTAGGTCGGCCATGCCGGACTGTTTTATGCCGAAAAATTCGCCCGGCCCGCGTGTCGCCATATCTTGTTCGGCCAATCTGAAACCATCGTCGTGTTTTATGAGAGCTTTTAGTCTGGTATTGCTCATGCCCGAAGATGTGAAAAGAAGGCAATATGATTGATGCTCGGCCCGGCCGACACGGCCTCGGAATTGATGGAGCTGGGCCAAACCGAATCTCTCCGCGCTTTCAATCATCATTATGCTGGCGTTGGGGATATCAACCCCGACTTCAATGACCGATGTTGCCACCAAAATATCTATTTTTTCGTTCTTAAAATCAGCCATTATTTCTTGTTTTTCCTTCGGCTTTAATTTTCCGTGAAGCATGGCCACCCTTAAACCGGGAAATATTTCCCCGGAAAGCTTTTTGTGCTCTTCTTGGACCGCTTTCACTTCCGCCCATATCGAATCCATTTTCGTTTGTTTTTTCGGCTCTCCGCCTTCTTCTTTTTTGGCTAATTCTATTCTCGGGCAGACGACAAATACTTGTCTGCCGTTTTTCACTTGAGATGATATGAAATTGTATGCCTCCTCTCTTTCTTCGGGAGAAATAATTCTGGTTATAATTTTCCGCCTATTTTTCGGCTTCTCTTTGATTATGGAAATATCGAGATCGCCGTATATAGTGAGAGCCAAAGAACGGGGAATAGGGGTGGCCGTCATGCTTAAAAGGTGCGGTACAGATTCCGTTCTCCGAACCAGGGCCTTGCGCTGATTTATGCCGAATCGATGCTGTTCATCAATTATCACCAAAGCCAATTTGTTGAATTTTACGTCTTTTTGAATGACGGCATGGGTGCCGATGACAATGTCGGCTTTCCCCTCGGAAATCAATTTTTTCAATGCCGGTTTTTTATATATATCGTCATTTATCCGAGAACTGTTTGATGTTAAAAGAGCAACACTGGTTCCAAAAGGATATGTCAGGTTTCTTATCGTTCTAAAATGTTGGTTTGCCAGAACTTCAGTCGGAGCCATGAATACCGCTTGATATCCCCGGTGGACTGTTTCCAGAGCGCAAATTGCGGCAACAACCGTTTTGCCGCTGCCGACGTCTCCCTCCAGCAGGCGATTCATGGGGTAGCTTTTTTCTAAATCTTTAAGTATTTCGTATATCGCTATTTTCTGGTCTCCGGTTAACTCAAACGGAAGTTTTGATATGTATTCTTTTATTAATTCTGCCTCCAGAGGGACGGGAATGGATTTGTACTGATTTATTTTTCTTCTTTCCAATAATGCTTTGAATTGGAAAAGCAGAAGATCGTCGAAGGCGAGCCTTTCCCTGGCTTTTTCGGCGTCGGATAATGTTGACGGATAATGGATATTTTTGATGGCCCAGCTGACATCGGGAAAACCCAGTTTATCACTTACCGTTCCAGGCAGCATATCCGGGATATTGATCTTGTCTATTATCGGCTTTATTAAAAATCTCAAGTATTTTGATGTGATTCCTTCCGTTTCTGGATATACGGGTATTAAGCCGCCGGTATGTTTTAATTGCGGCTCAAAATATTGAGTGTTTATTTTCTCGTATGTCGGACTTGAGAGCTGCAATCCCTTTTTGGTAAGAGTGACTTTGCCGGCTAAACTAACCCGGACTCCCTCTTTCAGAGTATTGGCAATGTAAGGCTGGTTGAACCAGACAGCCGTTATTCGGCCAGTGTCGTCTTCAACTATGGCCGATACAATTATCATTCGCCGCGGGAAAATCTGCCTTATCGCCATCTTGATAATATTCCCGACGATATTTACTTTTTGCCCTGGTTCGACTGAATCAATGGTTGAGATATCTCGATAATCTTCATACCGAGCCGGAAAATGCCAAAGCAATTCGCGGACTGTCTGTATGCCGAGCTTCTTCAATTTGGAAATATTCCTCGGCCCGACATTTTTTAGTTCCTGTATCGGAGTGGCGAGACTAATCATGGCATATATTTCATACCACTTGAACGAGGGAATTGAAAGCCTACGCGGCTTTAAAATATTGCGTCCTCGGCGCGACTCGAACGCGCAACCTTCTGCTCCGCAAGCAGATGCTCTATCCATTGAGCTACGAAGACAAATTACATCCCCAGCCTTTTTAGAATGATATCAACTGTCGAAGGCTCATGTTTCTTTTCGGGTACGTATTCTATCATCAAATGGCGGATTTCCAAAGGGTTTGTCGAATCCAGTGATATTCTCAAATAGGGCATATACCACTTTTTAATTTCTAAACTTAATTCTCCCGTGCGGCCGGGGATATAGTCAATCCAAAAGGATTTAATCTTAGCGTAAGTATACATTCTTTCATTTATTTCCACTCCTAATGTATTAATACAAATATTGATTTTATTTTCTTTTTTCGTGTTTGAAAGAATCAGGACTATGCCTCCAAGCGTCAGGACTATAGAAAATAAAATATTGTTTATCAAAAAAAACAGGACGATGCCAAATACGATGAGAAAGATAGAAAAAAGAAACGATTTTCTAAAATTTGCCCTTTCTTCCACGGTCCAAGAGATTGAAGTCTCATACTTTTTTGGCTCCACTATCTTTGGCGCTTCTTCTGTTTTTTTATTTCGGAGATCGATGATTTCAATCATGGCGATGGGGGTGGGATTCGAACCCACGGTACCGTTTTGCGGTACAGAAGTTTTCAAGACTTCCCGTTTCAACCACTCACGCACCCCATCCTAAAAAGGTTGGCGGAGGGTAGAGGACTCGAACCTCTAAAGGCTTTCACCTGCTGGTTTTCGAAACCAGTGCCATACCATTAGGCGAACCCTCCATCTCACATTTTAAAATACCATGAGAAGAATAAGTAATAAAGGAAAATAAAACCCTCCGGGCGGACGACGACGACAAGCGGCGACGAGCGAACGAAGGGAATGGTAAGGCCGAATTGCGGCTCAGCGTTGAGCGATAATGCTCTGCTGACAAGCGGCCTCTACCGTAAACATGCAAGGGGGCGTGCCCGGCTGGGATCGGGCACTACGTATTTCAGTGGTGGTTCTTGGTCCGTCGGCGCGTGTTCCGCACGCGGACGTCCAATTGGTCTTTGCTGAGCTGGCAGCTCAGACAAAGATCACGGTCATTCCGACGGCGGTTCAGTTCGATCTGACCGCCGCACTTCCGGCATGCGCACTTCTCGCAGAAGCGCACACCGTCGGACAATCGCCATGGGGTGACAATTGTCCCGCACTCACAACGAACCACCTCCGGCAAAAACCTGCCTTGGCCAGTTCCCAGCGTTTGTTCCATTACGTCTCCTTCAGAGAAGGTGCCCCGTAGGGGCGGTTAATGGGAATTACCGAATTGCTTCATTATACTCTCTTTCCCGTGAAAGTAAAGGGAACGCAGAGAAAGGGGTAAGGGCAATTATCCACTTTCGACAATACGCAAGAGGGAATATAATTAAACATATGTCAAAACAAACTATAGTCTGGGTCATCGTCATTGCCGTGGCGGGATACGGTATTTGGATGGTGACCAAGAACAACGGGTCGATCGGGCCGACTGGAGACAACGTTTCACCGTCTCCTTCAGTTTCGGGAAGCTCTGTGTCATCTGGGACAAAGTCATCAACCAAAACAACCGGCGGCGGCACAGCAAGCGGGACCAATGTCAGTTACAGCGATATATTGAGTCAGTATAAAACCAAAACGATTCAATTTAACGCTCAATGCCAAGCTACGCCGGGCCAGATGGCCTTAAAGACCGGAGAGAAAATTCTTTTAGACAACAGATCATCAGATACCAAAACATTAAAGCTTGATGCCGATACCTATACACTGGCCGGCTACAGCTGGAAAGTGGTTACGGTTAAAACAAGCAAGGCTTTGCCCTATATGATGGGAATAGATTGCCGGTCCGCGGGCGGAGTAACGGAAAATACAGCAACGATTAATCTTCAGGCCAACATATCAGACGGCATCTAATCATAAATCCCGCCGCTGGCGGGGTCGCGGAAATTTGCAAGCGGCTGGCGAGCAAATTATCCGTGACCGAAAGTTCCGCCTCCACCAAGGCGCAAGTAGGCAAGGGAATAAAAACGATTTAGTTAAAATAAAACACCTATTCAGGGTGTTTTATTTTTGGTGGTTCCGGGGGCAAGATTCGAACTTGCGACCTCCAGGTTATGAGCCTGGCGAGCTGCCACTGCTCCACCCCGGGATATTAAATTACCTTAATATCATACTCCTTCAATTTGAAGAAATCAAGAAAAAGTGTAAAATAATATGGTATTTTGGCGGCCGGTGTAGTTCAACGGTTAGAACGGAGCACTCATAACGCTCAGAAAATGGTTCAACTCCATTCACCGGCACATTACATAATCTCTTAATTCGGTATAATCAGAATATGAACATGGATTCTAAATACACATTTGAAACTTTGTCTTCGGGCCTAAGGCTCGTTTTGGTGCCGATGGAAGGAACTAGAACCGTGACTGTCATGGTAATCGCCGGAACCGGTTCCAAATATGAAACCAAAGAAATAAGCGGCATATCCCATTTTCTAGAACACATGATGTTCAAAGGAACGTCGCGCCGGCCCGGACCGCTGGATATTTCTCAAGAGTTGGAATCCATCGGAGCCGACTACAACGCTTTTACCAGCAAAGAAAACACAGCATATTACGCCCGCTCCAGCTCCGACAAATTCGATTTGATACTGGATGTCGTGTCCGACATTTATCTTAATTCAAAATTAGACGAGAGAGATATTACGATGGAGAAGGGGGTTATTTTGGAGGAAATAAACATGAGGCATGATGACCCCACTTCTCATGTCGCTGAACTGTTGGAAGAACTGATTTACGGCGACCAGCCGGCCGGATGGGAAATAGCGGGAAATAAAGAAACGATAATAAATCTGAAAAGGCAAGATTTTGTCAATTATTTTAATACCCACTATGTATCCGGAAATACCGTTATTGCTGTTGCCGGCAATATAAACATCGAGGAGGCGAAAGAAAAAGTCATAAAAACATTTGAGCATTTGAGAGAAAGCAAACCCGTTGGCAAGCCGGCGGTAATCGAAGCCCAGGAAAAACCGGAAATATTGATTTCATGGAAAGATACGAACCAATCCCATTTTTACATTGGTTTGCGGGCATATCATATGTTCGATGAAAAGAGATATGCCGAAAGTCTTTTGGCAATGATATTGGGGGGTGGCATGAGCTCGCGGTTATTCCAGGAGGTTAGGGAAAAAAGAGGCCTGGCATATTACGTGGGGAGCGATGCCGATATGTCTACCGACACCGGAATATTCACCGTCCGGGCCGGGGTAAATAAGGACAAGACCCACGAAGCGATTAAAGTCGTTATAGACGAATTACGGAAAATTAAAGAACACGGCATTACTGAAAAAGAGCTGCGCCAAGCCAAAGATCACGCCAAGGGAAGCCTGGCCATATTTCTTGAAAACTCCAGAAATATCGCAGGCGAATACGGAGGAACCGCTTTGTTCTTCGGTAAAGTTTTGACGCCCGAAGAAAAGCTAGCTAAAATTAACGAAGTAACGGCCGAAGATATTCTTAACGTGGCAAGAGATGTTTTCGACAATAGGAAACTAAATCTTGCTTTAATCGGACCCTTCAAGGACGATTCAGAGTTTAGGAGTATACTTACCATTTAATGCCCGATTCAAAAATCCAAATTGAAATATCGTCCGCCAGCATATTAAAAGCAATTTCAGTTGTTGTTCTTGTGATTCTTCTCTATCTTTTAAAAGACGTTTTAATTATTTTTCTATTTGCCCTGATTATCGCTTCAGCCATATCGCCGTTTGCCGATTGGATAGAAGAAAAGGGATTTCCGCGCCTCTTGGGGGTTATTCTGCTTTTCGGAATAGTCCTAGGCCTGATTACTTTGGTCTTTTCTCTGGTGATACCTTATTTTTCACAAGACATCGACAGGTTAGCGGGCATGCTGCCGGGAGTGGTTGATAAGATATCCGTTTCTTTGGAAAAAGCTCAAGCCGGAGCGCCCAGATATCTTGATTTTTTGAGCGAGGTTCAGAATGTTTTTGAGACTTTGTCAACTTACTTCCAACAATCGGCCCAATCAATTGTCGGATTTGTTGTAAGCATATTCGGCGGTTTATTCTCTTTCGTCGCCATTTTAGTCATTTCTTTCTATCTCTCGGTCATGAAAAAGGGCATCGAGTCTTTTTTAGGAGCGGTGGTTCCCGACAAATATGAAGAGTACGCCATCAGTCTCTGGAAGAGGACCGAAGTAAAAGTGGGCCGATGGCTCCAGGGCCAACTCCTTCTTTCGCTTATCGTCGGTCTGATGGTGTACATCGGACTATCGTTGCTCGGAATCAGATTTGCTTTGATTCTGGGGGTGTGGGCGATGCTGTTGGAAATAATACCGATTGTCGGACCGGTAATAGCCGCGATTCCGGCGATTATACTGGCATTTATGCAGGAACCGACATTGGGGCTGTGGGTTTTGATATTTTATATCGTTGTTCAGCAAATCGAAAATCACATACTGGTGCCTCTTGTTTTGGGCAAAACCATCGGTCTTAATCCCGTCGTGGTCATTATCGCTCTTCTCGTCGGCGCTCAACTGGCCGGTATTCCCGGCATGATTCTCTCGGTCCCGGTCTCGACTGTAATAGTGGAGATTTTCGAGGACATGGCTAGGGAAAAAAGATCGAGGAAAGTTACATCATAATGCTGTACATAGTAGCGACGCCCATTGGAAATCTCGAAGATATCTCAATTCGAGCGATTAATGTTCTTTCCAATGCTGATTTAATATTGGCCGAGGATACCAGAGTAACTAGAGTTTTGCTTGAACGTTACAACATCAATAAACAGCTGGTGGCGTATCATCAGCACAGCGACGAGAAGAAAATCATAGAAATTGCAAATTGGCTGAAAGAAGGCAAAAAAATCGCTCTCGTTTCAGACGCGGGCACGCCGGGAATAAATGATCCCGGCAATTACTTAATTTCACAACTACTTGGGGCTGTCCCAGATTTAAAAGTCGTGCCCATTCCCGGACCGAACGCGGCTATTGCCGCGCTTTCAATCTGTGGCTTTTCCACGGACCGGTTTGTCTATCTGGGTTTTCCGCCCCATAAAAAGGGCCGCCAGACCTTCTTCAAAAATATTGGGGATATCAAGGAAACCGTGGTACTCTATGAATCAAAGCACAGGATTTTAAAAGCCCTAGATCAACTTGCGCCGCTTAATCGTCCGCTCGTGGTTTGCCGAGAATTGACTAAGCAATTTGAAACCACATATCGCGGCTCGGCCGAAGAAATCTTAATGAAATTAAAATCCAGCGAACCCCTCGGCGAATTCGTAGTGGTCGTGGGGCCAAAACGAAAAAATGGAAAATAAATTCTACATTACGACCGCGATTCTTTATACAAATGGACCCGTGCATATCGGTTTTGCTTTTGAGTTGATTTTAGCGGATGTGCTGGCTCGCTATCACAGACAGCAGGGCGATAATACTTGGTTCTTAACCGGTACTGACGAACATGGCACATCAGTATCACGCGCGGCTGAAAAACTTAACAAGAAACCGATTGAGTTGGCAGATGAGGTTGCTAACCAGGCCCAGGAATTGGTTAAAATTTTGAATATTTCGAACAATGATTTTATTAGAACAAGCGATCAAAAAAGACATTGGCCGTCGGTTATTAAGGTTTGGAATAAACTTCTCGAGAACGGAGATTTGTATAAAAAAGAATATGAGGGTCTATATTGTGTCGGCCACGAATCTTTTATTAAAAAGAGCGATCTTGTCGATGGCGTCTGTCCCTTGCATAAAACGAAACCGGAGACAGTTAAAGAAGAGAATTGGTTTTTTAAACTTACGAATTATAAAAATGAAATTAAAAATAAAATTGAATCAGGCGAACTGGAAATTAAGCCCGAATCAAAAAAGAATGAGCTGTTGAATCTTCTCGGAGATGCTGAGGATGTGAGTTTTTCCCGTCCGGCGAGTAAATTGAAATGGGGGATTCCAGTTCCAAACGATCCGGAATCCACTTTATATGTATGGGCGGACGCTCTTACTAACTATATTTCAGCTCTCGATTACGCCAGCGATGAGAAAAAGTTTAATGAATATTGGCCGGCTGATGTCCATTTAGTCGGAAAAGATATTTTACGTTTTCACGCAATGATTTGGCCGGCGATGCTTTTATCGGTGGGTTTGAAATTGCCAAAATCAATTTATGTCCATGGTTTTATAAATGTTGATGGGCAGAAGATGTCTAAAACTGTCGGCAATGTTATTGACCCGTTTAAAATAATTGAAAAATACGGCGCCGATGTTGTCCGTTACTTTTTGCTGCGCGAAATTCCATCTGACCAAGACGGCGATTTTTCCGAAGAGAAATTAATCGCGCGCTACAACGGCGACTTGGCCAACGGTTTGGGGAATTTGGTTTCCAGAGTGGCAACGCTGATTGAAAATAACATGGACAGCGAATTAATATACAGTTCTTCGGTAATTGACGAGGAACTCAAGAAAGCCGTCGTGAGGATAAAGGAAAAATATGGCAGGGCCATAGATAACTTTTTGCTTCATGAGGCGCTGGCTTCGGTGTGGGAACTGATTTCTATCGCGAACGTATACATAAATGACCACAAGCCCTGGGCATTAGCCAAAGAAGACAAGGCTGAATTTTTAACGGTAATGACTAATGCTGTTTTCTTGATTTATACTTTGAGTAATTTCCTGCTCGACCCATTCGTACCAGAAACTGCCCGGAAAATCAGGGAAGTCTTCGGCGCAGAAGAAAAAATATCCCAAATCGACGGTTATAAATTTATTATAAAAAAAACAACCCCTCTTTTCCCTCGCTTAATAGCTAAGTCCTAATGGTTATTTTTGACTCGCACTGCCATCCGCAGTTTCCGCAATACGATAATGACAGAGAAGAAATGATCGCCCGCGCCCTTGGCGCGGATATTGGCATGATTTGCGTGGGTACGGATTTAAAAACTTCGCGGCAAGCTATTGAGCTCGCACAAAATTATGATAGTGTCTGGGCAACGGTCGGATTGCATCCGAATGATAATCTTGGAGAAAAATTTGACGCGGCTGAATATGAAAAATTATTGAAAATGTCTAAAGTCGTGGCCATGGGCGAGATTGGTCTTGACTATTATCGAACTATCGAAGAAAAAGACAGACAATTTCAGCGTCAAAGATTCGAAGAACAGCTTAATCTGGCTGTAAAAATTAACGTCCCAATTATTATTCACTCGCGTGATGCCGGAAAAGGAAGCATCGGCATTGTCCATAATGATCTAATCGCAATCTTGAAAAATAATTTACCGCCCAAACTCGGCGTTGCGCACTCGTTCACAGGTTCAATAGATGAAGCAGAGAAATATTTAGACCTGGGATTTTATCTTGGATTTAACGGCATCATCACATTTGCCCGACAATACGACGACATGATCAAATCTGTGCCGCTCGAAAGAATTCTCCTTGAGACTGATGCGCCGTATTTGGCGCCGGTGCCGCATCGAGGGGAAAGGAATGAGCCCATATATGTGACAGAAGTTGTACTCAAGATTGCCATGCTCAAGAATTCAACACACGAAGTAGTTATTAATCAGACAACGGGAAATTGCAGATCAGTATTTAAAATATATTAGAAAAAACATATACTTTGTAATACATGAAATATGACCCTTCTAAAATAGAGAAGAGATGGCAGAAATATTGGCAGGAAATCGGAATCGGCAAGGCGGATAATAATTCATCGAAAAAGAAGAAATATATTCTAACCGAATTTCCATATCCTTCCGGCGAAGGTTTGCACATGGGCCATTTACGTCCCTACACAGCCGGCGATGTATACAGCCGGTTTCACCGGATGAATGGTTTCGAAGTTCTGTATCCAATCGGTTGGGACGCGTTTGGCTTGCCGGCCGAGAACTTTGCCCTAAAAAAAGGAGTCCATCCTAGGATTTCCACGGCTAATAATATTGAAAATGCAAAGAAACAGCTCTTGAGCTGGGGCATGAGTTTTGATTGGTCGCGCGAGATAAACACGACCGACCCCGAATACTATAAATGGACGCAATGGATATTTTTGCAACTTTTTAAGGCCGGACTGGCCTATGAGGCGACGGGATTGATTAATTGGTGTCCGTCGTGCAAAACAGGATTAGCCAACGAGGAAGTGATTGACGGCAAATGTGAAAGATGCGGAACTGTCGTTGAAAAAAAGGAACTTCGCCAGTGGTATTTAAAAATTACGGCTTATGCCGACAAGCTTCTGGATGGATTAAAATATCTGCCCGAATGGCCAGGGCCGGTGAAATTGCAGCAAGAGAATTGGATAGGCAGATCGGAGGGGGCGTTGATAAAATTTTCCATTCTCCATTTCCAATTCTCAGAAGAATTAGAAGTTTTTACGACGAGAGCAGATACATTATTTGGCGCGACATTTCTGGTCATATCACCGGAATTGGCAAAGAGGTGGATTGATTCAGGATGGCAGGCGCCTGATGATGTGGGAAAATACGTCAAAATATCGCTGGCCAAAGAAGAACGACAACGAACGGCTGAAGATAAAGACAAAACAGGCGTTGATACCGGCGTTAAGGCCATAAATCCGGCCAATAAAAAAGAAATTCCAATTTGGGTGGCAGATTATGTTTTGGGAGGATACGGCACGGGCGCAATTATGGCCGTGCCTCAACACGACGAAAGAGACAAGGAATTCGCAAAAAAATTTGGCTTGCTAATTGTCGACGAACCTTTAGTGCCTATCAATGAAGCTATTGAAAAATTCGGGACTAAAAAAATTCAGTACAAACTGCGGGACTGGGTTTTTTCAAGACAGAGATACTGGGGCGAACCGATACCGCTGGTCCATTGCGATAAATGCGGCATCGTGCCGGTGTCCGAAGATGATTTACCTGTCACGTTGCCTGAAGTTGAAAAATATGAGCCTACGGGGACGGGCGAATCGCCGTTGGCGGCGATTGAAGAGTGGGTGAACACTAAATGCCCCGAATGCGGGGGAGATGGAAAAAGAGAAACAAATACGATGCCTCAATGGGCGGGGAGTTCCTGGTATTGGTTAAGATATGCTGATCCAAAGAACAAGAATGAGCTTGCCGATAAATCGGCATTAAAATATTGGACGCCGGTTGATGTGTATTTCGGTGGCATGGAACATACCACCCTGCATTTGTTATATTCCCGATTTTGGAATTTGTTTTTATACGACCAAGGTTACATAACTGAAAAAGAGCCGTATCTAAAACGCATTCCCCACGGCATAGTTTTGGGTTCTGACGGAGAAAAAATGTCAAAATCCAGAGGAAATGTCGTGAACCCCGATGAAATACTCGAGAAATACGGGGCCGATACAATGCGAATGTATGAACTTTTTCTGGGTCCTCATGAATCAACTGTCAGTTGGAACAGCAAAGGCATTGTAGGGGTCAAGAGATTTTTAGATCGAGTTTTTGGATTTATATTCGATGAATCGGCTCCGGAATCAAAGACAGTTCACAAGCTGATAAAAAAAATTACAGAAGATATTTCGTCCATAAAATTCAACACGGCAGTTGCCGCATTCATGCAATTCCTAAATGAAAACGTCAGGCTTAATAAAAAAGACTGGGAAAAATTTATCATTCTTCTTGCCCCGTTTGCTCCACATGCCACTGAAGAGATATGGCACGAGGTTATGAAAAATAAAGATTCGGTTCATGCGCAGCTTTGGCCGGTCTACGACTCCGGTTTGATTTTGGATGAAAAAGTTAAAATCGTGGTGCAGATAAACGGAAAAGTCAGGGATATGATAGAGGCCGATTCCGGTTTGACTGAATCTGAAGCTAAAGAATTGGCCCTTGGAAGCGAAAAAGTAAAAAAATATTTGAAAAGCGGAAATATTGGAAAAATAATATACATTCAAGACAGATTGATTAATTTTGTAGTTTGAGATATAGTGCGGGTAATTAACCGGCTGATTAAGGTGGCAGGTTTCATCAGAAAGATTAAATTCTATCACCCCGGATCGGCTTATAAGAATGGCAGACAGAGATCAAGAATTCGTAGCCATGATAATTAAAGAAATCGTCAACCATCCCGATGATGTGGTGGTGGTAAGAACGGTAGACGAGCTCGGAGTACTTCTTTCCGTAAAGGTTCACAAGGAAGACATGGGCCTGCTCATCGGACGTAGCGGGTCAACCGCCAAAGCAATCAGGACATTGGCCCGAATCGTGGGAATGAGAAATAACGCCCGAGTTAATTTAAGAATCGAGGAGCCGGAGGGCGGAAGAGGGGAAAGTTCCGAGCCAAAGAACATGGACGACGTAATAAGCGAACTCAATATGTAATTCTGAACCGGCCCGGAAGGGCCGGTTTAAGTAAGATGATGAAATTTGATATTGTCACAATTTTTCCAAATTTTTTTGATAGCTTTAAAGGCGAGGCCTTAATCGCGCGCGCCCTTAAAAAGAAAATAATTTCGATAACCGCACACAATCTTAGAAGTTATAGCAACGATAAAAGAGGGACCGTCGATGACAGGCCATACGGCGGCGGCGCCGGAATGGTGTTGATGTTTGAGCCGATATACAAAGCTGTAATAAAAATAAAAAAAAGAAATGTTAGTTCCCGTATTATCGCGTTTAATCCCAAAGGGAAAAAGTTCAATGAAAATATGGCCCAAAGATTATCAAAGTACGACCAGCTTATCTTTATTTGCGGACGGTACGAAGGAATTGACGAAAGAGTGATGCGGGAAATCGCGAACGAAGAAATATCCATCGGCGACTATGTTTTGTTTGGCGGCGAAGTGCCGGCGATGGTTGTGATGGAATCTGTGACACGTTTAATCCCCGGCGCGATTGCCAAGCAGGAATCTGTTGAAAATGAATCATTTCGCGATGTTAAAGGAATCGGCAAAGAACAGCTTACAAAATACATTGAATATCCGCATTATACGAGACCGGAAGTAATCAGCGTTGATAAAAAGAAATTGAGAGTCCCAAAGGTTCTTCTTTCCGGCAATCATAAAAAAATCGACGAATGGCGGAATAAGCACAGTAAATAATTTGACGTGTTAAAATTTGTATAGTATTTTCCCTGAAGTTCTGGAGGATTGTAAATGAAGTCCCGCACACGTCAGGATCGCGTCGCGGCTGTTCTTAAAAAAATCATAGGATTAACAAAAGATGGAAAATTAGAATGGAAGGAGAATCCGGGATTTGATGAGGGTATATCATTTGTTTGTTTTTATGAATATGGGGATGTAAATGATTCTGAGGTGTTAATCATTTCAGATAACGGCACGAGCATAAGATTAATAATTTCCTTAGACCAGACAAAGATGGAAGCGGTTGGCGCAAAGAGTACCGGTATTGAATTGACTATATACAATCATCACTTACTTCTGGATTTATTTTGCGAAATCAGAAAGCGGACAGGCAAGGGGCAAAAAGTACGGATGATGTTTGATAATTTAAAAAAAGGAGTCACGATAACGTGGTTTGTTGGCCTCGCACGCAAGAGGTTGCACCAATTTGCAAATAGGGCTTAGGCCCTTTTTTATTCCCACGGAATGTAAACAAGAGTGTTGACTCTTGAATCATTGCGAGTATAATGAGAATACCAAAATAGATTTACACAACTTAACACGTAGTTGAACCACGATTGCCCTTCGATAGACTCAGGGTAATCGTGGTTCTGCTTTGGAAAGAACCCAGGAAAGAACATTGTCAATTTCATACAGATAACCAGTCTATTTCTATTAAGTTAGAATAAATTCTTTATTAAGAGAGTTTGATTCTGGCTCAGGATGAATGCTGGCGGCGTGGATAAGGCATGCAAGTCGAACGAGCTTTCTCCGCAAGGAGAAGGTGTAGTGGCGAACGAGTTAGTAACACCTTGGTACGTACCCTTTAGTCGGGCACAACCAGCCGAAAGGTTGGCTAATTCCCGATAGTCCCTCACGGGTAAAGTCGCAAGACGCTAAAGGAGCGGCCTAGGTCCTATCAGCTTGTTGGCGGGGTAAAAGCCCACCAAGGCTATGACGGGTAGGAGGCGTGAGAGCGCGACCTTCAACGGCGATACTGAGAAACGGATCGCACACCTACGGGTGGCAGCAGTCGAGAATATTCGACAATGGGCGAAAGCCTGATCGAGCGACGCCGCGTGCAGGAAGAAGTCCTTCGGGATGTAAACTGCTTTTGCGTGGGAAGAACTTTGACGGTACCACGAGAATAAGGGGTTCCTAACTCTGTGCCAGCAGGAGCGGTAATACAGAGACCCCAAGCATTATCCGGAATTACTGGGCGTAAAGCGCGAGTAGCCGGTTGCATTAGTCTGATGTTAAATTTCATGGCTTAACTGTGAAACCGCATCGGAAACGGTGCGACTTGAGCAGCTGAGAGGTACGCGGAACGTGCGGTGTAGGGGTGAAATCCATTGATATTGCACGGAACACCAAAAGCGAAGGCAGCGTACTGGCAGTTTGCTGACGGTCAATCGCGAAAGCGTGGGGATCAAAAAGGATTAGATACCCTTGTAGTCCACGCCCTAAACTATGCAGACTAGCTATTGGGAGCATCGACCCTTCCAGTGGCGTAGCTAACGCGTTAAGTCTGCCGCCTGGGAAGTACGGCCGCAAGGCTAAAACTCAAAGAAATAGGCGGGGATTCGCACAAGCGGTGGATCATGTGGTTCAATTCGACTATGAGCGAGGAACCTCACCAAGGCTTGAAATCCAGCTGCAAGCTTTCCGAAAGGAGAGCCGCCTACGAGGGTGCTGGACAGGTGCTGCACGGCTGTCGTCAGCTCGTCATGTGAAATAATATTCGCATCCCCATATGGCAACATATGGGTGCAACCAGCTCATATTGGGGAAGCCCTAACGGGTAATCCCAAGGGAAGTCTCCGGCAATTGCCGGATGACCCCTTAACGACTCAATCAATTAATCGATTGGATGATACTCGATGAGGCTAAATGCTGATGGGGTATCATAAAACGCTGGCCTCCCTATGGGAGGAAGGTATAGTCTAAGTTTTTCGTATATTAAAGAAAAACAGGAATGGTTTCCTTAAGTGGATTAACGAGCGCAACCCCCATCGTGTGTTATACGTGTCACACGAAACTGCTTTCGCAAGAAAGAGGAAGGTGGGGATGACGTCAAGTCAGCGTGGCCCTCTGATGCCTTGGGCTACACACATGATACAATGGGCGTTACAATGGGTTGCCAAACCGCGAGGTGGAGCTAATCCCATCAAAGGCGCCCCCAGTTCGGATAGGAGGCTGCAACTTGCCTCCTTGAAGCCGGAATCGCTAGTAATCGCTGATCAGAACGCAGCGGTGAATACGTTCTCGAATCTTGCACTCACAATGAAAGCGCCTGGCAGGTTAATTTTCTAATTGGTTAAAATCCAATCTCAAAAAAGAGTAGCTGAAAGTTAGTCATTATTTGCGAAAATTATGACGAAGGAACTGAAAGCAAAAGGCAGCTTCTAAAACAAAACTCAGTCGACCCATGGTTGGGCAGTGGGCATGGGGAAGACTCAATGCGCTATATGCGGAGTTTAGTCGATGCTTGGAAAAGAAAATTAACTGACCCAGGGAGATCTGACGCGGATATCAACAAATTTGATTTGACGCTGCGTCAGAAGTCAGCTAAGCTATAGTAATTAGGCACATGTGTCTAATGAAGGGCTTACTCTAATGTTAAATCCAGAATATGTGGTTGGTATGGTGGATGGAGAGGGCAGTTTTACTGCTTATATTCAAAATCCTGACATGCCGTCTACAAAAAAGAGAAGGGTACGTGTTGAACCCAGATTTTATATTAAGCTTATAGAAAAGGATAAGGATATATTATATAAGCTCAAAGAATTTTTTGGTTGTGGCAGCGTATACTTCCAAAAAGATAGTCGTCCGAATCATCAGCATTGTTATAGATATGAAGTATTCAATTGGAATGATTTAGACAATATTATTATTCCGTTTTTTAGGAAGAATAAATTGAAATTTGTTTCCAAGAGGAACGATTTCGAAATCTTCTGTGAGTTAATGGAACGGTTTAAAAAAAAAGAACATCATACTCTGGACGGTCTCAGGAATCTTTATAAAATTAAAGCTAAAATGCATTAGAGCTCGTCGTATGCGGGAAATCCGCAGGTACGATGGGAACGTCAATTCTGAAATCACAGAACACAATTGCCCGTCAAGTCAGGGGAGTCGGTAATGCCTGAAGATCCATATTTATATGTGGGGACATGGCAGGACCGATGACAAAGGCTAAGTCGTAACAAGGCAGCGCTAGCGGAAGCTGGTGCTGGATCACCTCCTTTCTATCAAAATTTTTGATGCACGAAAGGAAATAAATGCAAAATGAAGTCGATATCTCGTTTTTTGCGAGATGGCTGGTCCGAAGCCGAAATCGGAATTCCCGATAACGAATACAAACTTATCTAGGCTGGTTACTGTATGAAGTTGATAACAAGAAACCCTTCGGGGTTTTTTGATTTCTAAAGAAGGAATATAATAAAAGGGTGGATGCCAATTTTATACAAAATTTTCCATTCGGGCTTGTACTTCTGGCCCTTCTCGTTTTAGTTTACTGGATTCAGGCCTTTTTTATTATTTATCATCTTATCCGTTTCGGCATCGGCCCCAAACCTAAGATATTTTCTCTTATTTTTTTTGTGGGTTCGGCATTATTGTTCATGCTCGTTGCCGGTCTCTACGTAAATGCCGACTTATCTCTGGGCTCAATTTCAAAAATTTTTCCTGATTTAATAAATTATTAACATGGCTGACTCATTTTCAATATTCAAATCTTCAAAATATACATTCGACGGCAAGAAGCCCTATGAAAACGTGATTCATCTTCTTTATCGCCATTGGTTCGTGCTCTTTGGAAAAATTTTAGCTTTGGCCATTTTGCTCGTGATGCCGGTTGCATTGTATTTAAATCTCGGTTCGTATGTCTATGGATTAACAAATATTTTCTGGTTTCTTTATTCCATATATCTTCTCATCTGGTGGCATAGTTTATTTTACATATTAACCATGTATTTGCTGGATACGTGGATTGTGACAGATCACAGAATCATCGACAGTGAACAGCATGGTTTTTTCCACCGTATGGTTGCCGAGCTGAACATTTCAAGAATTCAAGACATTTCCGTGATTGTTTCCAGCCCCATTGCCACATTTCTGGATTACGGAAATTTAGAAATTCAAACCGCTGGCACCGAGCCGAAGTTTGTTTTCAAGCAGATTCCTCATCCTAACAAAGTTAAAGACGAGATTATGCGGGCTCACAATGAATATATGAGCCAGCACCGGGATAATATTGAGATTCACGAAAAACAATTCGCTGGAATTTAAAAACGGCCCGCAGACGCGGGCCGTTTCTTTATTTTATCTGATAAGTTATCGTGACACTGACAACAATTTCATTTTCTCCTGCTGGAACGTCTGGTCCTCCTCCGCCGCCCATACCTCGGCCTTCTTTGTCAAACGCGTAGAGGGGGATAGGGTATCCGCCGGTGTTTTCCATAAAATTGACTATCTTGCCCAAGCGAATTCCGACCTCATCCTTTAATTCGTCAGCTTTATTTTTCGCGTCTTCAATGGCCATTTTTCTGGCCTCGGTTTTCAATTTTTCCGGATCTTCGACTTGCAAACCGAGATTATTGACTTGTTCAGCGCCGGCTGATACCAATCCATCCAAGACATCACTGACTTTATCTAAATCCCTGATTTTTACTTCGAGCGACTGGTTGACCTGATAGCCGGTGATTGTCGGCTGGCCGCCAAATTGGGGATATCGATATTGCGGGAATATATTATAGCTCGATGTTTTTATATCTTTTTCATCAATGTTTTGTTTTTTCAAAAATTCAACGACCTTTTTTGATTTCGCGGAGTTATCATTTTGGGCCGCCTTTGGAGTCGCGGCTTGAGTTACAATCGAAGCGTTTATAACGGCGATATCCGGCTTAGCCATGACTTTACCCTGGCCGCTAAAAGATACGGTGTTCGCGCTGGTGGCCGTGTCCGATACATAAGCCGTGCTGGCCAAAAGGAAAATAGAGAGGATGATAAGAGTTGCTGTCGCTGACCAAACCAAATATTTGTTGTTCATTTGATTATTAGTTAAATTTTTACCTTAATATAATAGCACTTGGAATAAAAAAAGAAACGGCCCTACACGGGGCCGCCGGCATGATTATCATCGGCATCTGATTCCGGTGGAATATGTCTCGGACTGCTGAACGTTCCCACGGAACTTCGGTATTCATAATGGTCGCTAACTTTCACGACCATGACACCCTGACCAGCGCAGCTATCACACAGAGCCCATTTGCCGTTGCCGCTGTGCCTTACATTTTCTTTACTTCGACATCGGCCGCATATGAAATTACCTCCGTAAACACCTTTCTGCCAGACTATTGATGTCTCCGACATTTCTTTGCCTCGAAAAAACTGGTATAAATTTATCATCTATTGGTAGTAATGCAATTGTTGATAATATGAAACTGCCTAACAAAACACTGGAACGTAAATTATTCAGCCAGAAATACGGATATATCTGCGCCGTGGACGAAGTCGGCATGGGTTGTTTGGCCGGCCCGGTTTTGGTCTGCGCCGTCGGTTTCACTAATTCTTTTTATAATCGGGCCCACAAAGAATTACGGCGGTTGAGAGAGTCAAAACTACTATTGCCCAAGCAGCGGGAAAAATTCGCGTCAGAACTCATAAAAGAAAAAGGGCTAACGTATAAAATCGCGTATTGCCGTCCGAAAACCATAGACAGAGTAAATATTTATCAAGCGACGAGAAAGGCAATGAAGCGCGCTGTTCTAATGTGCGCAACAGCGCCCTTCGCCCAATTAAGAACGATTGTACTGGTCGACGGGCCAAGAAAAATTAATGATTTAAATATGGAGCAGATGGCGATTGTCAGAGGCGACCGTAAAGTTTTTGCCATTGCCTGCGCCTCGATTATCGCCAAAGTTTATCGCGACAAAATGATGTCTCGCTATGCGAAAAAATATCCGGGCTACGGTTTTGAAAGACACAAAGGCTATGGCACGAAATACCACCAGACCCAGTTGGCTTCTTTGGGTCCTTGCGAAATACACAGACGCTCATTCCGGCTGGAATATTAATTTGATACAATAATTAAATGGCAAAAATAGCGATTAACGGATTTGGGAGAATCGGGCGGGCGTTTTTTAAACTGGCTCTGGAAGAGTCAAAACTTGAAATTGTGGCCATAAACGATTTAGGCGATCTTGAAAATTTGGCCTATCTCCTAAAACATGATTCCGTCTATGGAAATTTTGGTAAGGAAGTGGCCGCGGAGAACGGTAAGTTGATAGTTGACGGCAAAGAGTACAAATTTTTGAGCGAGAAAGACGTCTCGAAGCTGCCGTGGGGCGAGCTGGGCGTTGACATTGTTGTTGAATCGACGGGTGCGTTTGAGAGTTATGAAAAAGCGGGCGTGCATTTGAAAGCTGGCGCCAAGAGGGTGGTTTTGACGGCGCCGGCGAAAGATGACGATGGTCCAATGGGCCAGACTGTTTTGATGGGCGTTAATGAGGACGCTTTAAAAACCTGCACAGTTTCTTCCAACGGATCCTGCACGACCAATTCTGCTTCGCCGATTATGGAAATATTGAACGAAAAAATAGGCATCCAAAAAGCGTTTCTTAATACTGCGCATGGCTACACGGCAACTCAATCACTGATTGACAGCTCAACTAAAGGGGAAGATTATCGCCGCGGCCGGGCCGCGGCGATAAATATTGTTCCGTCCACAACCGGCGCGGCCATTGCCGTCGGACGGGCAGTCCATGAATTGCTGGGCAAGTTTGACGGCGTGGCCATGAGGGTGCCGGTTTCCACCGGTTCGCTTTCTTCAATTGTCTTTTTGGCGGCCAGAGAAACCACGCCCGAGGAAATAAATAAAATTTTGGAGGAAGCGGCCAGGGAGCCGCGCTGGCAGGGGATATTCACCGTAACCCGCGAACAGATTGTTTCCACCGACATCATCGGCAACCCCCATGCCGCCATCGCCGATCTTTCTTTAACTCACGTTACCGGCGGCGACCTTTGCGCCGTCTATTCCTGGTATGACAACGAATTTGGATATACCAATTCTTTAGTTCAGCATATATTAAAAGTTGCTCAACTAGTTTAAAGAATGAAAAAACTTTTTTATGCTTTCGCGGTTTGTCTGGCCGTCATTTCTGCGTTATCTTTGGTTCCATTTAACGCAAGCGCGGCACAAGATGTTTGGGTTAACATTCCATCCTGCTCCGATGTCAACTATTCAGGCACGGTAAGTTGGAATGATCCCCAGCCAAACGCGGCCGGATTTGCGGTCAATGTTAAATCTCCCGAACGAAGCGACTGGACTGAATGGGGAAGGGGCGTTGAAAGAGGAGTGGTCGTTACCGGTCAGCCGCCTTACTCGGTTCCGATCCCTGGCCAGCTTCATTATGGCGACGACAGCTCGTTAGTTTTAAAACCGGGCCTCACCTATACTGTAAAGGTTAGCTATACACTGGCCGGAGATATTGGTTCTCTCAATTTCACGGTTCCCCGTTGTCCGACTCCGACACCGACAAAAACTGCCACCCCTTCGCCGGCAACAACCAAAACACCAACTCCTTCGCCTAAAACCAGTTCAGTTGCAACTACCTGCATCGATGATGCCAAATTAATCGCGTCGAATCGTACGGATGTTCAAGCGCCGGATTCACCTAACAATATTAATCTCGAACCAGAACAAGAATCCCAATTGACCATTACCGCTACCAATACCGGTGCTACAAAGTGGTATGACGGCAACTATTACAAGTTAATTAACTTAGCTCCCAAAAACACTCTTGGCCCGACATATGGCCACCTGCCCAATGCGGTTGACCCTAGCGGCCAGGTAAGCTGGACGTTCAAAGTTTTAGCGCCGACAGAACCCGGCACTTATCCAATAGACCTGCGGATGGTTCATATCAGCGGAGGAGAATATCTTAAACCGAACGGATCTAAATGCACCGCGCCTGCTTCGGATAAACCCTTCGGCCAAGGGCTATCATTTAACCTTATAGTGACTTCTCCAAATCCGTCGCCTTCGATGTCAGTTACGCCTATCGCGAATCAATCTGAAACATCGGGCGGATTCATGGGCTGGTTAAGTGATAATTGGCTTTTAGTCCTTTTAATACTAGCCATTCTTGCTGGTTTGGGAACTTGGCTCTGGTTTTCCAAAAACAAATCAAGTTTTTCAAATCTTCCTCCACCCCCTCCGCCTGCAAATCCATCCATGCCAGGGTAATTTCTAACTGATATTACGCTCAGTAATAGGCAGATACCGTAAATTAATGAGGACTCGACAAATAAATATCTCGGTGGTGATTTGTTCCTTTATTCTCGGGTTGGTTTTGATGATCCAATTAACTGCTGCTGCCGAAGAAGCTGAAACAGGCAAAGATTGCGGCCCGGCCGAAAAATATTTTCCCAAATCGCAAGTTGAATCTATCTACGGCAAAAAGATTAGTTATACGATTCTAATCAAAGCCGGGGCTATAAATCCGGCCGGAACTAAGGAGTCGGCTAATTGCCGAATATTTTTTGATTCCAGCGGCCCGCTTTCAAGAAGCGACAATTTGGCAACGAGTTATGTGATTTATAATTCTGATTCGTCGGCGATCAGTGCGGCCGCCAAGCCGGATAATCCGAATAATGTCCAAATGGATAAAGTCGCCGATATTAATATCGGCGACAGGGGAACATTATGGGTTGTCGGCGCCGGCTCTCCATTACCTACCTATATGATGCAAATCCATAAAGGACCTCTGCTTCTGGGCGTTCTATATTGGGATTCTAATAATCGCTCAAAAGCGGAAGATCTTTTGAGAGGAGCTGTCCAAGATTCAAAATCCAGTCCGACTCCAAACCCAAGCAAGTCAGTTCAACCATCCGTTTCCAAGACTCCCGAAACTAAGGCGCCGGTCATAACTTCCATAACTAGGAGCGGAACAAAAAGTTCAGATTTTCCGGCCGGGATTTTCAGCAACTTTACCCCTGACGGCCAAGCTCTGTACAAATATTATTACGGCTATGCGACAATAAGGGGCAAAAATCTGTCCGGAAGCGTATTAAGCAGCGACAATAAGGGCAATCTTGCTGGAGATCCGGCGATTGAATTCAGAAAAATCGAATCTTACGACAACGGCAAGATGCTCATTGCCCAGATAGTCGTCAAGACATTCGCCAAGGAGGGAACCACCAATATTATCGCTACCGATTACAATGGCCAATCTAAATATCCGGTGACAATCACCATAACCGGCACTCAATATCTGCAAAGATTATACAAAGATAAGCCCATATTTTTCGGCGGTGACTGGGCAGATAAAGCTCCGAATTCAAACATTACTAATCTTATCCAGGCGATAAATAAGGGCTTGTTAACTATCAATCACCCGAGTTATCAAAAACTTTTTATAATACCGTATATATTTGAAGCTGACGCATGGAATGATTTTGCTGAGACTCGGTTTTGCGGAGACTCTGCTAGCAGAGGTTTCAGGGCCGCGGGCTGTGCATCGCCCGGCGATTCAATAATTTATCAGCAGGCGGATTTGTCAGACCTAGATTGGTTATCACAAACCATACTGCACGAATCAGCCCATAAGCTTCATTTTTATAATTTAGGAAAATACTTCCCAATACCCAGTCGTCCCAGTGGTTTTCAAGCAAGAATTAAGACCTTGTCTGACCCAGAAGTTGCTTATTGTCTATACATCCCAGTTAAAATATTGGACGGTAGATTTTACTGGTTCGGCGATAATGATTCCCTAAGGAAGCCGCGCTGTGGATTTATATATCAATACGGCGCATCGGGGGTTTATAGAAATTTAAAAAATAATGATTATTATGAACATGTTGCAACTCTAACCCAGGCGCGTGTATTTGCTGGCGATTTATTCAACTACCCTGAAGCAAAAAACAACCCAGCATACGGCAAGGAAATAAATCTGTTAAAAGAATATGGATTCGTCAAATAAACAAAAGAGGATAATGGTAGCACTCAGCGCCACTTTCTTTATTTTGCTATCGGCAAGCTTTGTCTTGGCTTCAGAAAAAGACTATCTGATTCTCTCCGTTTCAATAACAAACGAAAATATTAATATTAATTCCATAACGCAAAAGATTTTTGATGACGCCAATTTACCCATACCAACAGAAGGGACTTACGTAGTGAGTCTAATCGATGGGAGTACTGTAGTTTCCAGAGGATTTTTTGAAGTTTCTGACAATACCGCCGACCTGGAGGTAATCGGGAAACGTTCCGGGGATGCTGGAGATCAATATGGCGAATCCCAAAGCAACCGTAAAGATGCACTTATATTCCTGCCCCTGACTGTGAGTGCTGAAGCCGCAAATAGTTCAATTAGGATATCAAAAAACGGGCAAACACTTCTCGCTCAAAAATTAAGTGAAATTCCAATCAATATTGTCAGCGGCCTGAATGCGAGGATAATCACACCCATGCCGTCAGCCTCCTTTCCGCCATTTCCGACTGAAGATATACCTTCCAACAACTGGCTGTTCTGGTTTTTTGGATTAGCGGCAGTAATATCAGTGGCACTTACCATCTTTCTTATAAGACACAAGGGACAAAAACCACAACCGTCAATAAATACTCCTCAAATCCCGTTGCCGTAGATCCATTTCTTTTGTTGACGACAAAATCCATAATCAAGAGTATAATTTCTGGTATTGCATGGCTGGGGACAGCTATTTCTATTGGCGGAAATCCCTTATTAGATTTTTTTAGGTAGAATGATGTCTCAATATATTTCTGAACAGAAAATCGAAGAGTTGGAAATGAAAGCCAATGAAGCGCGGGAACTTTTGATTGAGATGCTGGTTGAGGCAGGGTCGGGACACACGGCCGGGCCGCTGGGGATGGCCGATATTTTTACGGCCATGTATTTTCATGTTTTAAAACATAATCCGGCAAAGCCGGATTGGGAAGAAAGAGATAGATTAATTCTCTCTAACGGCCATATTACCCCGATCAGATACGTTTTAATGGCCATGGCCGGATATTTTCCGGTTGGGGAATTAAAAACTTTGCGAAAACTCGGCACGCGTTTGCAGGGCCATCCCGAAAGAGAAAGATTGTCGGGCGTTGAAACGACATCGGGACCGCTCGGTTCCGGTCTGGGCCAAGCGGCGGGTTACGCTTTTGGCGCGAGAATGGATAAGAAAAAATTTAGAATATATTGTTTTATGTCTGACGGTGAACAGGATGCCGGGGCGACATGGGAGTCGGTAATGTTTGCCGGAAAATACAGACTTAGCAATCTGACGGTGGTAATAGACAGGAACAACATCCAGATTGACGGCACGACGGAAAATGTCATGCCTCTGGAGCCCCTGCGGGCGAAATACGAATCATTCGGTTGGCATGTGTTGGAAGCGGATGGGCACAATATAGAGAAGTTTATTGACGCGGTTGAAGAAGCCAAAGCAATACACGAAAAACCAACATTGATTATCGCTCACACTATACCGGGAAAGGGAATCCACCAAATTGAAAACGATTTTAAGTGGCACGGTATTCCGCCGACGGCCGAACAGGCAAAGGAATTTTTACATGAATTAAGAACGTTAAGAGGCAAAATTAAGTCAGAACATCAATGAAAGGAGGTGTCATATGTTAGGAAAAACAAGAGGGTGCGGATGCGGTCATCACGGTTTGAGCAGAGCAATCGGCTGGCTAACTGTAATTGCCGGTTTGGTTTTCTTATATACGGTTTGGTGGAACACGACCTTGTTTGGATTTGATGCCACGGCCTGGTTCGAACACGTTGTGGTATTCGGGGTCGGTCTGTTCGCATTGTCAGGTTGTAGCTGCTGTTGCGGCAAAGAATGCTGCGGCACTTGCCCGGTTCAGAAATCCTAAACTCTGATGCCTGAACCCTGAATGCAGGGTTTAGGATTTAGAGTTTATATATGATTAATCCCGAAGCCAAACTTATATCCGATATAAATAATCCGGAGATGGTCCCTTTGAGGGATGGTTTTGGTTCGGGAGTGTTCGAGGCGGGGGAGAAGGACGAGAGAGTCGTAGTCTTGTGTGCTGACTTAAAAGAATCAACGCGTTGCGACAAGTTTGCCGATAAATTTTCGGACAGATTTCTGGAAATGGGCGTCGCCGAGCAGAACATGGCTCTCGTGGCGTCAGGCCTGGCTAACTACGGAAAGATACCGTTTATCGCGTCATACGCGACGTTCAGCCCAGGGCGAAATAATGAGCAGATTAGGACTAACATCGCTTTAAATAACGTATCCGTCAAAATTGCGGGACACCATGCCGGCGTTTCCGTCGGTCCCGACGGCGCGACCCATCAAGCCCTGGAAGATATCGCCTTGATGAGAGTCTTGCCGAATATGGTTGTAATAGTCCCTTGCGACGTCATAGAAGCTCGTAAAGCTACGGTAGCCGCCGCTTCAAACGGGAAACCGACATACATCAGATACGGCCGCGAAAAGTCGCCGGTTATTACCACCGAAAATAGTCCGTTTGAAATCGGCGAGGCGTTGATTTTAAGAGAGGGGAAAGACGTGTCGATAATCGGCTGCGGGATTTTGCTTCATAACGCTTTATTGGCCGCCGAAGAATTATCCAAAGAGGGCATAGAGTGCGAAGTAATTAATTGTCATACCATAAAACCGATTGATGAAAAGACCATAATTAAATCGGCAAAAAAAACGGGTTGCGTAGTTTCAGTCGAAGAGCATCAAATTGCCGGCGGTCTTGGTTCAGCCGTTGCCGAAACGCTTTCCCGAAATTATCCCGTGCCGCAGGAGTATGTGGGGATGCAGGATCGGTTCGGAGAATCAGGCAAGGCCGAAGAATTGATTGAATACTTCGAAATGGGGAAGGAGAGTATTAAAAATGCCGCCAGAAAGGCGATATCTAGAAAATAGGCCCATAAAAACCGCCCTGAGAGTGTCGAAGGACGGTTTTTAGTTCGGTTTATTTATTATTTCCTTTAATTTCACGAAATCAGCTTCCAGCTGATTTCGAATTTGTTCGCTCTGCAGAGCGTGTTTGGGATGGAAAGTGGGAAAAAGATTATACGGACCCAGGTTGAAAGTCTTTCCATGGATATTGTCCAAGGGCTGTCGTAGGCCGATGCCGTTTAAAGCACTAGTCCCCAGCGTGACCACGATATTGGGGCCGACGCTCTTTATTTCTTCTTTTAAAAATGGCAGATGGGCTTTTATTTCCTTAGCGGTTAACGCGTGGCCGGAAGGAAAAAATTTGACTACATTCGTTATGTATACTTTGCGTTTATCAACTCCCAAAGAGCGAAGAAGTTTGTTGAGATATTTTTCGGATGGGCCGGCGACGGGCTTGTTGCTTTTGTCTTCATCCGAGCCCGGAATTTCAGCCACGAAAACAATTTTTGAGCCGACTGAACCCTGGCCAAAGATTAGTTTTTTGCCCTGAAACTTTTGTTTTAAAGCATTATGAACATGCTTAAGATTAGGGTCTATCGCCATATTGGTAGGGATTGACTGATACTAGCATTTTTAGGGATTTTTGGCAAGGTATCGAACTATGGCGTGGAATTGATAACACGGGAAGTTGATGTTATAATTTAAAATATTTTGAACAATAAATACCGCGCGCGTAGTTCAGTGGTAGAACGCGTTCCTGATAAGAACGAGGCCCTTGGTCCGATTCCAAGCGCGCGCACATTCGCGGGCCGTTAGCTCAGTTGGTAGAGCGCCTCATTTGCAATGAGGAGGTCACCAGTTCAAGTCTGGTACGGTCCACTATCGCATGTTCTCAACTATCCTATACTTCATCACCACCCACCAGCTGCTCGGTTATCTGGTAATATTTCTAGGCATGATTTTGGAGGGAGATATTATTCTTTTTACCGCTGCTTTTTTGACTCACTATGGATTTTTCGATCCTGTTAAAATAATTTTTGTTGTCGTGGCCGGTGTTATTCTTGGTGACATTATCTGGTATTATCTCGGCATCTTCGCCGTTAAATACCCGAGAATAAACAAGTGGCTTGACCGCATAACCCACCGAGTCGACAGTCATCTGGAAAAAAGTCCTTTTAAAACTTTATTTTTTTCTAAGTTCATATACGGCCTCCACCACCCCATACTAATGAGAATCGGTTCCAAGAAAATGGGATTGAAAAAATATTTAAAGTCGGATATCATCGCCAGCCTTATATGGATTGTAATCATAGCTGTTTTGGGCTATCTTTTCGGCGCTTCATTTTTTCTGGTCAAGAAATATATCCGCTACGCCGAACTGCTTTTTTTAGCCGGTGTCATCATCTTTTTCTTGTTTGAAAAAGGTTTAGTGTCCAGAAAACTAGAAGAGAAGATATAATAGTGGTAAAGTAACAAATCATATGTCCAGCCAGCTTACAATTTTGCTTTTTTCCGTCGGGGCGGCCGTTATCGTCCTTTTGGGCATTAATTTGTATGTCTTATTCAAACCCAAGAAACAGGAACCGGATGACACATATTTGGCTTTGCACCAAAGATTGGATTCATTTTCCCAGCTCATTTCCGACCAGCTTGAAAAAAACCGCCAGGCTTCCGAGAAGGCGACCGTCACCGTCCATCAGCAAGTCCAGGGATTTACGCAAGGTATGACTTTGCTGCAGGAAAACATGCGGCAAATGCACGAATCGGTAAAAGGCGTTGTTTCGTTCCAGGACATCTTCAAGTCTCCCAAATTAAGAGGTATATGGGGCGAAGCTTCATTGGAGTCAGCCCTTGACGAGTATTTTCCCAAGGATCGTTACGAGCTCCAGCATTATTTCAGGTCTGGGGAAGCGGTTGATGCCATTTTGAAATTGCCGAATAACTTACTGCTTCCGATTGACTCAAAATTCAACTGGGAGAATTTTGAAAAAATGATCAATGCCGAAAACGATATTAATAGAGAAATACACCGCAAACAATTCTATAACGACGTAAAAAAGAAAATTGACGAGATAGCGTCCAAATATATATTGCCGGGAGAGGGCACGATTGACCGGGCTTTGATGTATGTTCCGGCCGAGACTGTATATTATGAAATCATAAACAATATTAAAGACGTGGATATACCCAAATACGCACGATCAAAGAAGGTCTATTTGGTTTCGCCGAATACGTTCGCTCTTTCCGTTTCCGCTATTTTGCACTGGTTTCGTGACGTTCAGCTTAATAAGCAAACGCAGGATATCATGAAGCGTCTCGATCGCATTCTCGTTGATTCCACGAAACTCACGGATGAATTTCAAAAGCTGGGCCGGCACATCTCAAACGTCAAATCTTCTTATGATGAATCGGAAAAAAGAGTGGCGTTGATGGTAGACAGAGTCAGAAATGTCATTGAAATAGGGGAAAGTGAAGACGGCGCCGCGAAAATAGAAGCGCCGACCGTCTGATTGCCTTTATTTTATCAACATTTCTGCTTGCATTTTCTGCTTTCGAAAGTGTTAAAATGCAGTTGTGATTAAGAATAAAAAGTCCTCGATTCATCGAGGCAGGGAATGGAGGTGTCTACATGATTGAAGTTGTAATGGCATCAGATATCGTCAGGTCATCGCTGGTTACCCTGTGGGCCGGCGTCGCTGGTTTCGTCCCTCGGCTTGTCGCCGCTATTGTTGTATTCATCGTCGGCTGGATTATCGCTGTCTTGCTGGGCAAAGTTGCTTACCATATTATTCGTGTTTTGCATATTGACGCGGCATTATCACGCGTCGGATTCAGAAGAGCTTGGGAAAAAAGCGGATTCCGCTTAGATACTCCCAAGTTCTTTTATGAATTGGTAAAATGGTTCTTTATCGTCGTCTTCTTGATGGCGTCAACGAATATAATGGGTTTGGATCAGGTTACCGAATTCCTGCGAACCGTCGTCTACTATATTCCTAACGTAATAGTGGCCACGTTGATACTTTTAATCGGTATCTTGGTTGCCAAATTCCTGGAAGATTTAGTTCGGGCATCGGTTAAGGCGGCGGGATTGGTATCTGGAAATTTCCTGGGCGCGTTAACCAAGTGGTCAGTATTTATCTTCAGCTTCCTTATCGCTTTGGATCGCTTGCAGGTGGCCGGAGATATAATAAAAATTCTCGTTACAGGATTGATTGCGGCCGGCGCATTGGCTGCCGGATTGGCCTTTGGCCTTGGCGGAGCCAAGCATACTGAAGAAGCACTGGCTAACCTTAAAAAGAGAATCGGGGAGTGATTCCAAACTAAAATCCGCTCACAAAGGCGGATTTTAGTTTGGCTATATTATCTGCAATAATCGAATTTCGGCTTCTTTGAAAACTTGTTTCAATGTTTCATTCTCTTTTTTTGAAAATTTTGACAAAACGAAATCTCTCACGAACTCATCTCTTTTCTTCTCGGACAGCTGCCGAGCCTTTTGCAGTGATTTGACCGATATGCCCAGGCGGATGCGGTAGAATTTTTTTGTTTTCAGGGATTTCATAATTGATTCAACGCCCTTGTGGCCGCCGGAATTCTTTTCAAAGGATAATTTCACTTTACCGAATTCTATATCAAGATCGTCCTGAAATACGATAATATCCTCCGGTTTTGTTTTATAAAAATTCTTTAGCTTGGAAACCGCGTCGCCCGACTTATTAACAAATGTAGTCGGCTTGGCGAAAATGACGGAAGTTTTTTCGATCTCGCCTTTGGCAGCATGGCTCAATAATTTAGGTTGGCTTGAAAATTTTTCTAATCCGTATTTCCTGGCCAAGAAATCAAGCGCCATAAATCCTATATTGTGCCTTGTTTCCTGGTATTCGGAATCGGGATTGCCCAGACCGATTATTAGTTTTAGATTTGACTTCATGCGTTCTCCATTGTAGGATAAAAGAAGCTTTTGTGCAATGAGGTGCTTATGGTATCCCTTAAACTACATTCGCCTCCGTGCCTTGTTTCCGTTCCTTACAAAAATCTGGAAAATATGGATAATTTTTTTGATGACGCGGGATTTAAGTGTGTCGCTCGAGGAAATAGCCTTGGCCATCTGGTTTTGCCCCAAAGAGCCGGCGAATTTACGAGCCATATTGTACAGCCGCTGAATCCTGAAAAAAGAGTTCTAAAGATATTCAGGCCCTGATTGCGGAGGGGCCTTTTGTTTTGTCCTAGATATGGTAAAATGCATGTCAATGTCCGAACAGGAACTCAATAATGACAGGCAAAATCAAGGATTCGGCGACGAGATTAAGTCTTTTTTCTGGGAAACATTCAAAGTTGTCTTTTTGGCCCTTATAATAATCCTTCCCATCCGCTACTATGTGATGCAGCCTTTTTTTGTTAAAGGCGCGTCAATGGAGCCGAATTTTGAGGATGGCGACTATCTTTTAATCGACGAATTGAGCTATCAATTCGGCAATCCCGAGAGAGGCGATGTCATCGTTTTCCGATATCCGCTGGATCACCGCCAGTTTTTCATCAAACGGGTAATAGCTCTGCCGGCTGAAACGGTTGAAATTAAAGAAAATATGGTTAAGATATACAACAAACAAAATCCCGGCGGATTTGTTTTGAAAGAACCATATCTCGAACCGAATCAGAAAACGATAGGAAATATGGTCGTAAAACTGGACGATAACGAGTACTTTGTTTTGGGCGACAACCGCCTGGAAAGCTCCGACTCCCGCCGCTGGGGAGCGGTCAACAAATCGTTAATTACCGGCCGAGCTTTCATCCGGCCTTGGCCAGTTTCCAAAATCTCAAAAATTCCGGATGTCGCATATTGAACATGTCTAAGAAAGGAAAACCAATCGATCCCCCCAAAGGCATTTCCACGATTTTGCCCGAGGATCAGAAATATTACCGGTATATCTTAAAGAAAGCCGAAGCCATATTTGATTATTACGGCTTTGAGAGAATCGATGCCGGCATATTGGAATCATCAGACGTATTCACGCGGACAATGACCGCGGATTCAGATGAAGAAAAAGAACTCTTTTCTTTCAAAACCAAAAACAGCGAGTATCTGGCCTTAAAATATGACAATCAAGTTTCCGTAGCCCAGGCGTATATCAACAATGGAATGAACTCCCGGCCTCACCCGGTAAAACTTTTTTACGTTTCCTCTTCCTTCAGGAATATTGAGGGTAGGCGGCAAACATTGGAAATGGGAGTGGAAACGATAGGGGACGATTCGGAAATAATAGACGCCGAGCTCATATTCATGGCTCACAAACTCATTGAAAGCATGTCAATCGGAGAATACAGCGCTTACGTGAACAGTATGGGCGAATCTTCATGCCGCCCGGCGTATATTCGCGCCCTTAAAGACTATTTCAAGAATAAATCGAAAAAACTTTGCTCGGCCTGCCGGGATAATCTAAAAACCAATCCTTTAAAAATTCTCAATTGCCAAGTGGAAACTTGCAAAGAAGTAAACAAAGAAGTGCCGCAAACGGTGGACTATCTTTGCGATGAATGCCACGTCCATTTCAAGCATACTCTTGAATACCTCGACGAAGTCGGCGTGCCGTATATTCTGAATCCGATTTTAATAAGAGGGCGGGAGTATCATACTAGAACGGCATTTGATTTTATTTCCGATGCCAATCCGGAATTAGCACCCGTGATTCAGGGCGGACGCCATGATCGTTTGATTGACACCTTGGGCGGATCAAGAACGCCGGCGGCCGGCTGGACCATGAATCTGGACCAGATTGTAACCGCTTTAAAGGAAAAGCAGGCTAGTGTGCCGGACGGAAAAATAAAACCTAAAATTTTCTTGATTCAGCTTGGCGAAATGGCCAAAAAGAAAAGCCTGATTCTTTTTGAGAATTTCCGAAAAGCTGGAATTGAAGCCAAATCTTCCCTAGGCCGAGACAGCATTAAGTCGCAATTGCGGATAGCCCATAGGCTGGGCGTTAAATTCGCTCTGATATTCGGACAGAAAGAGGCTTTAGACAACACCATGATTGTCAGGGAAATAAATACGGGAGTCCAGGAAACGATTCCGGTGGAAAAAATAATAGAGGAAATTAAAAAGAAACTGAAAACATGATTACGGACGTTTTCTGCAAAATCATAAAAGGCGAACTGCCGGCGGATAAGGTATATGAGGACAAAGACTACTTTGTCGTTAAGGATATTGCGCCCCAAGCACCGGTCCATCTTTTGATTATTCCCAAAAAACATTTTGAAGCTCTGCATGATTTCAAAAATTCCGACGCCGAACTTTTAGGCAAGGCTTTGCTTGTGGCCGAAAAAGTCGCAAAAAAAATGGGCATCCATGACAAGGGCTATCGCCTCATCATCAACGAAGGCGTCCATGGCGGAAAGCTTGTGCCGCACCTCCATATTCATCTTCTGGGCGGCAAACGGCTTGGTGCGAAACTAGTAAAACAGGATATTTGAGTTAGAACATGAAATGGTGTAAGATGTAAGTGAAAAGGAGGTATTTTATGGTTGAAGTTAAAAGAAAACCAAATGAATCAATCGGCAGTCTAATGCGCCGATTCAATCGCTTTGTCCAGCAAAGCGGAGTTTTGATTAAAGCCAAAAAAACGCAGTTTAGAATAAAGAAAGAAACCGATAGAAAAGAAAAGCTATCGGCCATTATGGGCATGCATTTAAGCCAGCTGAGGAGAAAACTCGAGAAAATGGGTAAATACGACGATGAAACGTTCGAACTGGAAAAGCGCAAATTAAAACAGGAACTGGATATATAATGCTAAAAGAAAAAATTCAAGCGGATATTAAAGAAGCGATGAAATCGGGAAATTCTGAAAAGAAAATGGTTTTAAGCTTGGTACTCAACGCCATTAAGAACAAAGAACTCGAAAAAAGAACTCAATTAAGCAAAACCGAACAAGACCCGGCGATTCTTGAAGAGAAAAGCAAACTGAGCGAAGACGAGGTCGTTTCGGTCATATCTTCAGAGGTCAAAAAAAGAAAAGAATCAGCCCAAAGCTTTAAAAGCGGGGGCCGTCCCGAATTAGCCGAAAAAGAAGAATCGGAAATTAATATTCTGGTTCCGTATTTGCCCGAGCAAATGAGCGAAGAAGATATTCGGGCGGAAGTTAAAAAAACAATTTCTGAATTGAGCGCGGGACCAAAAGACGCGGGCAAGGTAATCGGTTCGGTAATGGCCAGAGTAAAGGGCAAAGCCGACGGTCAGGTGGTAAGCAAATTAGTAAAGGAGGAGTTGGGATGAAGTTTGATATCGTATTTCGCAATCAGACCGGATATAAAAAATTTAAGGAATCATTCTTCAAGGCCGTTTTGAATACGGCCTTTGAAGTTTTAAAATTTAAAAAAAACATCGAATTAAGCGTCAATTTAGTTTCCGAAAAAGACATATCAAGACTGAACAAGAAATATCGGGGATTAAACAAAACGACAGATGTCCTGTCTTTTCCACTAGGGGAACACAAATCATATGATATACTGCCATTAGGTGACATTTTCATATGCCCGGGTTTTGCAGTAAAAGAAGCCGCCAAGCTGAATATCGCGATTGAAAAGGAAATGGCCTGGCTCGCAATTCACGGAGTTCTGCATCTTCTCGGTTTTGACCATGAAAAATCAAAAAAGGCGGCCGGAAAAATGTCGAAAACAGAGCAACTAATTTTAAAAAAATGGGAAAACCGTATTTAATATCCGGAATTGACATCGGAAACTCGCAAGTTAAGGCCGTAATCGCCAAAATCGAACGGAATTCTTCGCGGCCGGAAATAATCGGATTCGGGAACTCGCCGTCACTTGGTTTAAGGCGGGGCATGGTCGTGGATATGGAAGAAACGATTGACAACGTTCGAACCGCTGTCCATCGCGCCCAAACCATGGCCGGGGCGAGTATTCAAAGAGCCTATGTCTCCGTGAACGGGCTGCATATCGGCAATCAAACGTCGCGCGGAGTGATTGCCGTATCCCGAGCCGATAATGAAATATCTCAGAACGATATTGATCGCGTCGTCCAGGCTGCATCCGTCGTCAGTCTTCCGGCAAATAGGGAAATAATTCACGTCATTCCCCGAAATTATATTGTTGACGGCACCGAGAATGTTAAAAATCCGTTAGGGATGAAGGGCGTCCGTTTAGAAGCCGAAGTATTCATAATCGACGGCCTATCTCCCCATATTCGCAATATCGCCAAATGCGTAAATGAAAACAATATCGAAGTGGCCGGTCTGGTTTTCGCTCCGGTTGCTGCGGCGATGGCGGTTTTGGATAAAAATCAGAAGGAATACGGCGTTTTGCACTTGGATTTCGGCGGCGGAACCTCGACGCTCACGGTCTTTGAAGAGGCCGACTTATTGCACACCTCGGTGCTTCCCATCGGCTCAAAGCATATAACAAATGACTTGGCCATCGCGCTAAGGACGTCTTTGGACGTCGCCGAAAAAATCAAGCTTGATTACGGCGCGACTTCAGAAACCGAAGATTTGCGGCGCAAAGACATGATTGATCTTTCCGCACTTTTAGCCGAAGAAAATTTCGTAGTTTCTAAAAAACAATTAATCAAAGTCGTGGATGCGCGCGCCCATGAGTTGATGGATATGGTCAACGCTGAAATGAAAAAGATTTCCCGGAACGGGATGCTTCCGGCCGGCATTGTTTTAAGCGGCGGCGGATCAAATTTACCCGGGTTCGCCATGCTTGTGAAAGAGGCGCTTAAGTTGCCGGTCCGGTTGGCGACGACTCTCAATATGACCGGAGCCGAAAATGTCAGCGATCCGTCGTATGCCGTCGGCCTGGGTCTCGTAGCATGGGGTTTCGAAAAAGAATTCAGCAAGGGTCAAAAAGGCCCCAGCGGAAACAATAGATTCATTAGTAATGTAGTTAGGTGGTTCAAAAATTTTATGCCCTGAGTCCGTTTTCAACAGAATTATCCACAGAAAATGAGTTGCCGGTTGCAACTCATTTTTATTTGTGATAATACGAGATAACGAAAACAGCGCTGACAAAGAAATTGCCTTTCGGAGATACGATAAAATTTCACCCAGTCATCAATATTAATATGCCTCAGATTAAACCTCAATTTGAAACATTTGCCCGAATAAAAGTCGTTGGCGTCGGCGGTTCGGGCAATAACGCGCTTAGCCGGATGATTGAAGCCAGAATCCACGGCGTCGAATTTATTGCCGTGAATACGGACGCCCAGGCACTGCATACATCCAACGCGCCGATAAAAATACATATTGGAAAGAGCCTCACTAAAGGGTTGGGAGCGGGCATGAATCCGGAAATCGGCCGCCAAGCCGCCGAGGACACGAAAGAAGAAATAATGAACGCTCTTAAAGGGGCGGATATGGTTTTCATAACATGCGGCATGGGGGGCGGCACCGGAACGGGAGGCGCACCCGTGGTGGCGGACATTGCTCGCGAAGTCGGAGCTCTGACTGTGGCCGTTGTCACAAAGCCGTTCAGTTTCGAAGGGGCGCAGAGAATGAGAATTGCCGAGGAAGGCTGGAATACTTTGCGCGATAAAGTCGATGCCTTAATCACAATTCCCAACGACAGGCTGCTTTCAATAATCGACCGCAAGACTCCGCTTTTGGAATCCTTCGCCATCGTTGATGATGTGTTGAGACAGGGCGTCCAGGGCATTTCCGATTTAATCACTATTCCCGGTATCATTAATGTTGATTTTGCGGATGTTAAAGCAGTCATGGTTAACTCCGGTTCGGCGTTGATGGGTATTGGCCGGGCTAGCGGAGAAGACAGGGCAATTGAGGCGGCCAAGATGGCAATTAATTCTCCCTTGCTGGAAGTTTCGATTGACGGAGCCCGAGGAGTGCTTTTCAACGTGTCGGGCGGCACGGACATGGCTATGGCTGAAATCAACGAAGCGGCCCGGATTATTACCGAACACATTGATCCCGATGCCAAAGTAATATTCGGCGCCGTTATCGACGACAAGTTAAAGAAAGGGGAGATAAAAATAACCGTTGTCGCCACCGGTTTTTCCAATTTGGGTGTTTCACCGAGACCGGCCGGGTACGATGCCGGGCCAAGCCTGTTTGAAACAATCAAGAAACAGCAGAATCAGATATATGCCGATGGCCCCCGAAATTCACAGCCTCAAGTTCAAGATCCCGCTCCGGTGAAAGAATTCGTTGACGCGTCTGTTGAAGAAGAACAATTTGACATTCCCGCGTTTATTAGAAGAAAGATGAAGAACTAGTATAAAAAACCCCATCAGATTGACGGGGAGACAGCTTCGGAATTATCGGCGGAAGCCGGTTTTTGTTTTGGAGTAAGAAGATGCCAGGCGTTCAAGTATTGATAGACGTTCACTTTTATTTTCGGTTTTGAATGATAATCAGAATAACCATCAAGTGGGACATTGAATGAAAAGTGTTCCCTCGTATCAAGAATATGACGAATGGGAAATATATATAATGAATATACGCTTTCTGATATGGTAATGCATAGCCAATAATCATCAACAATTCTTTTGGTATACTCACAGAACTTGTAATATCCTGAAGATGGATTCGCGGTTTTTATTGCACAGACCCACTCATTAATTTGAATTGTAATTTTTCCGTGTGAGCTTTTCAGATGGCCGATCTTAAAGCCTGTTTTTTTGATTTCATCGATTAGCCACTTAATTACAGATCTTGATTTAATGTCATTTACTTTATCTTCTTCTTTTTTTCTTTTTAAAAAAGCTCGGGTCTTAATCGTGCAGACTTTCGTTCGTTGATGGCCGCGTACACGGAAGGGCAATATCAATGAGAATTCCTGCCTAATTTGGCGAACTCTCTCCTTAGAGATATTAAGTTGGTTGGCAATTTGTGCAAAAGACATACAATCATTTCTGAACCAAGCCATGAGGGTGTCGGCGTTAACGGGACTACCGTTTGCGTCTACGTAATTGCGTTTTCCGATTATTTTTCTCGCCATATCAATCGATTTGAAATATATCCTTTGCTTAATATAAAAGCATATTGAACAGACAAACTTTCCATCAACGAATCTATTTCTAATATTTCTCCACTTTTTGCGTCCGCACTTTGAACAAATTAAGGCGTTTTCAGCCATATTTACTGTCCTTTCAATGAGCTTGCGCGATTATATCACCAAGACCCGGAATTATCCACATTTGGCAATTCCGACACAGCTGTTAAACTAGGATTACCTTAAAAGCCCCCTAACCAAAAACTGGCTTCGAGATGCTTGCCAGTTTAAATTTTTGATTTTGCCATGGAACATCAACCAAATCTTTTAAATCCGGTCGGAGAGCCAAAACATTTTGGCAATGGCCACGCTAAAGATCTTGCCGATCCGGGAAACAGGAAAAGAGGAATCGTTTGGCCAAGATTATTCGGTTTTGGCAATCCTTATGATGATATCGTTTGGGAAAAAAGGACCGCGAAGATAACGAAGGGAGACGGAACCGTAGTTTTTGAACAAAATGAAGTGGAAGTTCCTAATTTTTGGAGTCAAACGGCAACGGATATTGTAGCGTCAAAATATTTCAGGGGCAGATCGGATTCTCCTGATCGTGAGTTTAGCGCCAAGCAGATGGTGGACCGAGTGGCCAAAACGGTCGGTTACTGGGGCATGAAAGACGGGTACTTTGCCACGGCCGCAGATTGTGAAAATTTCATTGATGATTTGCGCTATTTATTAGTCAATCAGTATTTTGCCTTCAACTCGCCGGTTTGGTTTAACGTTGGCGTGCAGGAAAAACCCCAATGTTCAGCATGTTTTATCTTAGCCGTGGAAGATACGATGGATTCTATTCTTGAGTGGTATCACGACGAAGGTAAAATTTTCCAACGCGGTTCGGGGTCGGGTTTGAATGTTTCCAAATTGCGCTCCTCTAAAGAACCATTATCAAAAGGAGGATTTTCTTCCGGGCCGGTTTCTTTCATGAAAGGAGCTGATGGTGTGGCCAACTCAATCAAATCGGGCGGGGCCACAAGAAGGGCGGCCAAAATGGTAGTAATGAATACTGATCACCCGGATTTGAAAGATTTTATATATTGTAAAAAAGTTGTTGAGGATATGACAAAAGCTTTGGCTGTCGCCGGCATAAAAGATTCGATTGCCGCCGAGCTTTTTGATCCCTACACGCTACTCCCTTACCAGAATGCCAACAACTCGGTCAGAGTTACCGATGAATTCATGCGTTCTCTTGAAGCAGACGGATACTGGGATCTTAAGGCAGTCACAACCGGAAATACTTTGGAAACAGTTAAGGCCCGGGAAATTATGGATTGGATAACCGATGCTGCTTGGCATAGCGCGGATCCGGGTATTCAGTATGACACCACAATCAACGAATGGCATACTTGCCCCAATACCGGCCGTATCAACGCTTCTAATCCTTGTAGTGAATACATGCATCTTGACAATTCGGCTTGCAATTTAGCATCTCTTAATCTTTTGAAATTTTTGAAAGAGGGTGGAAAATTAAATGTTGAGTTGTTCAAAAAAGCGGTGGATACTGTTATTTTGGCACAGGATATTTTGGTTGATAATTCTTCTTATCCAACCCCGAAAATTACGCAAAATGCCAAGGATTATCGGGAGCTTGGCTTGGGCTATGCGAATTTAGGAGCGTTGTTAATGGTTTTGGGCTGGCCGTACGATTCCGATGGCGGCCGGGCTTTGGCCGGGCATATTACTTCTTTAATGTGCGGCGAGGCCTATCGAATGTCGGCCCTGCTGGCTGATGTTAAGGGTTCTTATGCGGGATTTGAAAAAAATAAAGCGCCCCAATTAAACGTCATTTCAAAGCATCTGGCGGCGGCTGAAAAACTTTATGAGGAATCGCAATCGGCCGGTCTTAATGATGTTGAACTGCAAACTGCGTCGCGGCTGGTATGGCACGAAGCTTTGGATATGGCCAGGCACACCGGTATTCGCAATTCACAGATGACCGTGCTCGCGCCAACCGGCACCATCGCTTTTTTAATGGACTGCCAGACGACAGGCATTGAACCGGATTTAGCCCTTGTAAAATACAAAAAACTGGTTGGTGGAGGTACTTTGAAATTAATTAATAATCAGGTGCCTTTGGCTCTATCACGCTTGGGTTATGCGAATCAAGAGATAGAAGAAATTTCTAATTTCATTTTGGAAAAAGACACTATTGAGGAAGCGCCTCATCTTAAGCCTGACCATCTGCCTGTTTTTGATTGTTCTTTCCGTCCCATTAACGGCCAACGCAGTATCAGTTGGCAAGGTCATGTCAAAATGATGGCCGCGGCCCAGCCTTTCATCTCCGGCGCAATATCAAAAACGGTTAATCTGCCGGCCGATGCCACCAGAGAAGACATTAAGAATGTATTTATTGAAGGCTGGCGCTTAGGATTAAAAGCCATTGCCGTCTATCGCGACGGATGTAAATCAATTCAGCCGTTGAATTTATCGAACAACGATAAGTTCGTGGAACGTTCGAATGGATACACAAGAATTAAACTGCCGGACGAGCGGCCGGCTGTCACTCACAAATTCAAAGTGGCCGGCCATAAGGGTTATTTGACTGTCGGATTATACCCGGAAACAAACCAGCCCGGCGAGACGTTTCTAACCATCGCCAAGGAGGGAAGCACCATATCGGGATTGCTTGACGTAATTGCGACCATGACATCAATTTGCCTCCAATCCGGCGTCCCCCTTAAAACTCTGGTTAATAAATTTAAAGACATGAGATTTGATCCGGCCGGGTTCACGACAAATCCCGAAATACCTATGGCCAAATCAGTCGTTGACTACATGTTTAGATATATGGGCATGAAATATCTTAATGCGTCCGACAGAGAAGAGTTGTTTGGAATGCCGAACACGGATAACAGTATGGAAAATCGGGCAGATTTTATTCAGGCCCCGGCCGTTCAGGCATCTCATGCTCATATAACTACGAATATGGACGCGCCGGCTTGCGGAAACTGCGGGACATTGATGGTCAAGGCCGGATCATGTTACTCTTGCCCAAATTGCTTCACGACGACGGGAGTTTGTAATTAATGCACAGATCTCAAGTCCTATTCGCGTTGCTCTCTGCTTTTTTGGCTGGCGTTTTCCTGGCTTCTCTGATGCGAATTTCCTGGAGTCTTATTCTGATTTTTTCAATACTCGGGATTTCTATAATCGCGGTAGCGGGATACGAGAAAACATTCGGCCGTTTTGTTTCAAAAAGAAAAAAGGGGATTGTCATCGGTTTTCTTCTTCTGGTTTTTGCTCTGGGGCTGGGCCGTTATTCGGCGTTTGAATACGGTCATACTCTTCTTGAGGAATTTAATAACCGCGACAGCGAGGTGATTTTACGGGGATACATATCCGATGAGCTGGAAAATGACGGTGCAAAAACAAAATTCACATTTCGGGTAAAAGAAATCCAAACGCCGCAGATTACGATTCCGGTTGACGAGAATGTTCTTATCAGGACGGATATTTTTCCGCCCAAGGCGTATGGCGATTTCTTGGAGATATCCGGAGTGCCCGAGAAACCTCAGAATTTTTCCAATTTCGACTATATTATTTATTTAAAAAAGGAAGGCATCCGATCGATAATTGCTTTTCCGAGAATCAGGAAAATAGACGCGGTCAGAATCGGTATCTTCGAAAAATATAAAATCCCCGTTTTTAAAATGCTGTTTTCCGTAAAAAATAATTTTCAGGCGAGTATAAAAAAAGTTATGGCCGAACCCGATTCGGAATATATGAACGGCATATTGCTTGGTTCGCGGCAAAATATTCCGATTGAGATAAGGGAATCTTTCAATAAGACAGGCACAACGCATGTTTTGGCCTTGTCCGGATTCAACATAACGATAATAGCAAACGCACTTTTAATAACTCTCACTCAATTTATGCGCCGGAAAAAAGCATTTTGGGTTTCAAGCGGCATAATCGTCCTCTTCACGATAATGGTCGGCGCCGGTCCATCAATCGCGAGAGCGACGATTATGGGTCTCATACTTCTTTTTGCTCAAAGCTACGGCCGGCTGTATAATCCGATGAACGCCATTTTATTCGCGGCCGCGCTGATGGTCTGGCTTAATCCTCTTATCTTAGTTCATGATATCGGTTTCCAGCTCTCCTTTATGGCCGTTATGGGCATTATCATGTTTCATCCCGTCTTTGAGAGGGCAATGCGTGCGTGGCCCGACAAATTCAAGATAAGGGAAAATTTGCAGATGACAATTTCTGCTCAAGTTTTAGTGATTCCTCTTTTGATGTATTATTTTCAGCAGTTTTCACTTGTTTCGTTGCCGGCGAATATTTTAATTTTGCCGCTTATACCTTTGGCCATGCTTCTTGGATTTTTGAGCGGCCTGGCCGGTTTAATCTTTATCCCTTTGGGCAAGGCTTTGGGAATCTTGGCCACCCTGGTATCCACATATCAGCTGACAGTCGTCGAATGGCTAGGGTCTTTTGAATTTTCCTCCTTGACGATTTCGATTAACGCGTATGTTTTATTCTTTTCATACTCGATCATTATTATATCCTTCTTAATCATGAGACAAAAAAATTCCCATGAAATTTAGTTGGTTTTTAATCATTCTGGCCGTATCGGGCCTGACCGGATATTATTGGGGACTTGGAACTTCAGATAGATCGCAGGCGGCTTTTGTCCAATATAACACGGAGTCTTTTGCCCCGAAATTACCGACAAAAACGGAGCAGTGCGCGATGATAGGAAGTTTGCCGGATTCGGAATGCACGCCGGGATCTATATTTCCAAACGCAACGGTTGATAAAATATGCGTCAGCGGATACACGAAAACGGTCCGCAGCGTACCCGTATCATTAAAAAAGAAGATTTATCGGATGTACGGCATCAAATATCCCCAACCGTTCGGAACCTATGAAGCCGACCATTTCATTCCTTTGGCTTTAGGCGGTGACAATGACGTAGCCAATCTTTTTCCCGAGCCGGCCGAACCCCGCCCGGGATTTAAAGAAAAGGATTTGGTGGAAAGCTACTTATATGAAAAAGTTTGTTCCGGGGAGATAGAATTGCCGGCGGCTCAAAGAGCGATATCGGGGAATTGGCTTCAGGTTTATGATTCTTTGTCCGATTCTGAAATATCCAGATTAAAGAATAAATACAAAGATTGGACAAAAAGAGGAGATTAATATTAATATTGATTGAATATGAAAAAAGATTCTAGAAAGAAAAATATTAAATTGCAGCGAACTCTGATTCTTCTGAAACCCGATGCCGTTAACCGCGGGATAGTCGGGGAAATTATCCAAAGATTTGAAAGAGTTGGCGCGAAAATGATGGGGCTCAAGCTCTTGGTTTCCGAAAAAGACACGGCCATGAGTCATTATACAGAGGATATTTCTATCAGACGCGGAGAAAGGGTAAGAAAAGCGATGATTGAAATGCTCACATCGGGCCCGATTATAGCCCTCGTTCTGGAGGGCGTTGACATGGTTGAGGTGGCTCGCAAACTTGTCGGATCAACCGAGCCAAAGGGTGCACAACCGGGGACAATCCGCGGGGATTACGCCCATGTGTCTTACGGATATTGCGATGAAAAACAGATAGGCATTTTCAATTTAATCCATGCATCGGGCAACGCAGAAGAAGCGGCGAGCGAAATTAATGTCTGGTTCAAACCCGAAGAACTCGTTACGCACAAGCCCCGCTACACCTACTACACCTTAAACGAGGATTTTTAGGCATAATTGATGAGATTTTGAACGCCTAATCGACAACTTACTAACACGTTGTTCACAAATTAAAAAGCCGTCTCTCGAAAATGACGGCTATCCAAGTTTTAATATTAAAGCAAATTAACTACATGATACCAAATCTTTCCTTGGCTTTTCTTGCTTCAGATCCTTTGTACATTAACTCAAACACTCTAAACAGGGTTCTTTTGTAAATAAGTTGCCCGGCAAAATAGTAGGCCACTTCATGTTGCTTCACATCCGGAAACATCAGGGGTAATCTAGGGTTGGTTAAATTAAGCGAATCATATTGGCCGTTCGTGTGGTCTTCCATAATGTATGGCATATCGTCTCTAATGGATTCTTTGTATCCCGGTAAATTCAGATCGTCCAATATTCCGAATTGAAATTCATAGGCATCAACCTCAACTCCGGCATTAGTAGCTCGACGGTTACCGAGGCGGGATTTAACATACAACTCTCTGACCAGAATTAATCCTCTTACTAATTCCGGCATAGGCAGATCGCTTCTAAGGAGAATAACATTTGGCCGTGGCTCATACTGCGCGCCACGATGAATGATTCTTAGGACATCTTGCCATGGTTCGGGAGTGGATTTAACCTCACAGATCGGCAATAGACCAAGCCAATCTTCAGTTGAAGTGTCGTCTAGGTATTCATATCCTCGTTTTTCCCGTGCAGGTGCTATTTTTACTAGAATTGCACGATCATATATTTGTCTTAATCTTTGAAGATCTCCATTCTTGGTACTTCTCTTGAGCAGAGCGTCAAAAGCCATTGTCCACGGCTTTAGGCAACTCCTCTGCGTTTGAATATCTTTTGATATATTATTTCTTTGCGTTGTTAATGAACTTGTTGAGGCGGCAAGTAGAAGCATAATCAGTGTTCTGAACATATTTACCCCCGATACTAAAAATAGAATAAATAAAAATTAGCCGGCCGTCAATTTTGCAAATGGGCAGGAATGGTATACTTGTATCAGCTTCTCTTTTGTCTGCAAAAGCTTTAGTCTAATTGACTATTTAGGGATCCTCATATTTTGTAGTTCTGATGATATCTCCTTGTTTGGGATTTCTGACGGGCTGCTCTGCGGGAACCCATCTTGGGAAAAATAGCTAAGCTTGGCAGATAGAAGTGAAGCCCACTCAAAAACCGCCACTGGCGGTTTTTGAGTGATGGTCGGGCCGTCGGGAATCGAACCCGATCTACATCCACCCCATGGACGCGTACTACCGGCATACTCCGGCCCGTTTTTGTGGTAAAATGATATCATATAATATAGCCAAAAAAAATGACGTCAGAGGATCCATTTTTAAAAGAGTTGTGGAAACATAAAGCCGACGAGGAGAAGGGGGAAACCCAGGAAGATAAGGATTTAAATTTATATTTTAAATTTAAAACCGACGCAGCAAAATTCCATTCACTGATTCCGCTCATTGTGGAGTTGGAAAAAACGGTTGGTAAGTACGCACAGTCGGTTGCCAGATGGTCATCGGTGAGACAAGGTAAATCGGAAAAAGAAGTTATGATGGCAGCGGATCAAAATAGAAAACTGGCGCATAACATATTAATCGATATTGTGAATCAAATATCAAGGGAATACAAAAAACTTGGTTTGACAAATTCATGGCGAAGTGACATAATAGGTAACACGAGAGCAGAGCTTGGCGACTGGGCTCTGACCATAGCCAGAAAGGCTCTCAACCATGAGTAAAGGGGGTAGCCGTGACATTGGGTGAATTCGCACAGGTTTGCCGCGGTCGCCCGGAACTGGACGGCCTTTGGCAAAAACTCGTTGACGAGGCCCATCGCCTCGTCTCAAGCAAGATTGGTTTCGTTTTTTTTGGCAGCGAGAATGCCGTCGAAGCCCCGTTTCTCGAAGCGAAGAATAAACTCGAAGAGGCGGCAATGAAGATCGGAGTCGAATATCCGGACTTGAGCTTCAAAGAGTTTAAGAACTGGATTCTTCGTTACTAAAACCCCGTGTTGTTTACACGGGGTTCATTTTAAGCAACTTTTAGTTTAGTCAGCGTTTTGATGCAATCAGTACAAATTTTGATTCTTTTACCATCAAGCCTGGCCCATTGAAGATTAATGTATCTCTTGGATTTTAAGGTCGGGTTATATTTGCCACGCAAAAGGACGCGCCTGGTGGCCATGATTGGTTTTTTCCCGCATTTTGGACATCTAGTCATTTTAAACTTGTCGACCGCTCTGCCAACCGCTTCGCGGTAATGGCAGAGCGGTCGGTTGCGTTACATTAAATCTTTTACATAGTACATCAAAAATGATACTCTAGCAAGTGACCATAATGTTAGATATATTCAAAATCGTTGTCTTTATTTTATCCGTCGTTATTCACGAAGTCAGCCATGGCGTAATGGCTAATTCTTTGGGAGATTCGACGGCTAAGGATTTGGGCCGGATAACGCTTAATCCCTTCAAGCATATTGATATTTTTGGTTCTGTTATATTACCCCTGATGCTCTTACTGACGAATGTCGGATTTATTTTCGGGTATGCCAAGCCCGTGCCGTACAACCCCGCGAATTTGAGAGACAAAAAATACGGACCGGCCAAAGTGGCGTTTGCCGGTCCCGCTTCCAATATTATTTTGGCGATAGTGTTCGGCATATTATTGAGATTCATGCCGGATATATTCGCATCGCCGTTGATCCCTCAGCTCTTTTTGTACATTGTTTGGATTAATTTGGCTTTGGCCATATTCAATCTCTTTCCGATTCCGCCTTTAGACGGTCACTGGCTTTTGATGGCGATTCTGCCGGACAGACTGCAGGCGGTTAAAATATTTTTGTACCGGTACAGCATCGTATTATTTTTGGCCCTTCTTTTCTTTATCGGCCCGATTCTTTCGGCAATTGTTTTCTCCTTAATGTCGCTATTAACGGGCATCAGGTTATGATTATTGACGGTTCTTCCATTTCTCTGATATACTACATCTCGCCTTCGGGCTTTATTTGTATATGCCAACATTCAGACAGCTTTTAAAAAATCCGAGAAGGAAAGTCAAAGCGAAAACAAAGTCGCCGGCTTTGACTTTCGGTTTCAATTCTATTCACAATCGGCCGGTTGTATATCCGGCTCCTTTCAAGCGAGGCGTGTGCATTCAGGTTAGAACCATGACGCCTAAAAAACCAAATTCGGCCTTAAGAAAAATAGCCAGAGTCAGGTTAACCAACGGACAAGAAGTGACCGCGTATATTCCCGGTATCGGCCATAATCTGCAAGAACACTCGGTGGTCATAATCCGCGGCGGGCGCGTAAAGGATTTGCCGGGCGTGCGCTATCATATCGTCAGAGGCCGGCTTGACGCGAGCGGCGTAGACGGCCGAAAACAAGAGCGCTCAAAATACGGGGCTAAAAAACCTAGAACAGCTTAATGAGAAGACCGATTAAAAAAAGAATTGTCATAGAACCGGACATTAAGTACGGCAGTCTTTTGGTTTCTAAATTGACGAATAAGATAATGAACAACGGCAAGAAAGCTGTGGCGGAAAAAATCGTCTACGGCGCTTTGGAAATCGCTGAGAAAAAAGTAAACAAGCCGGCGCTGGAGCTTTTAGAAATCGCGATTCAAAATGCCGGTCCGAATCAGGAGCTCAAATCTCGCCGAATCGGTGGGGCTAATTACCAGGTTCCGATTGAAGTTCGTCCGGAACGAAAGCTGGCTTTAGCCATCCGCTGGATTACTGGCGCCGCCCGCAGTCAAAAAGGAAAGCCGATGCGGGAAAAATTAGCCGAGGAACTGATTAATGCTTTTAACAATACGGGGGGAGCGGTCAAGAAAAAAATGGATACTCACCGAATGGCCGAGGCCAACAAAGCATTTGCTCATTTTGCCTGGTAATTGAATAACTTGCCGACCGCTCTGCCAACCGCTTCGCGGTAATGGCAGTACGCTCTTGGCCATCTGCTTCGTTAAAAGCTTCGTTTGATTCTCGCCGTAGCTAAAGTACGCCTCGAATCAATCCTCGCTTTATGCCTCGCAGATGGCCAAGTCGGCGCCGTTATTGTTAGCGACACTATTATTATAGGAAAGGATAAATAATTTATATGGCACGAGAATATCCGTTAGAAAAAGTCAGAAATATAGGGGTCATTGCCCACATTGATGCCGGAAAAACAACCGTTTCCGAGCGCATTTTGTTTTACACTGGAATTTCTCATAAAATCGGCGAGGTCCATGAGGGCGATACGGTGATGGATTGGATGGAACAGGAAAGGGAAAGAGGAATCACAATAACTGCCGCGGCCACGACCGCGTACTGGACGCCGACCACGGCCGGCAGCGACGCGAGCCAGAAGATAAAAATAAACTTGATTGACACTCCCGGCCATATTGATTTTACAATCGAAGTCAAAAGATCTCTTCGGGTTCTGGACGGCGCGGTTGTCGTTTTTGACGGTGTGGCCGGCGTGGAACCGCAATCGGAAACGAACTGGCGCTATGCCGACGATTATAACGTTCCCCGAATCTGTTTTATAAACAAGCTCGACCGCTTAGGCGCCTCTTTTGACAGATCGTTTGAGTCGATACTGGAACGGCTTTCTCCAAACGCCGTTAAAATGCAGATTCCTGACGGCCACGAAGATAAATTTACGGGCGTGGTTGATTTGCTTTCTATGAAATTCGTTCAGTTTGAGGGCCAAAAAGGAGAAAATGTCGCGTATAAAGATATACCCGAAGATTTGAAAGCCTTGGCCGAAAAAGAAAGAGCCATTTTAATCGAAAAAATTGTAGAAACAGACGATCAGGCGATGCAAAAGTATTTGGACGGCAAAGAAATTAATCCGGATCAGCTTAAAATTATTCTTCGCAACGCGGTTATAGCCGGAAAAATATATCCCGTCTTCTGCGGTTCAGCTCTAAAAAATAAAGGCGTCCAGCTGGTATTGGATGCCGTGGCTTGGTACTTGCCGGCCCCAATCGATATTCCGCCCACTACCGGCACGGATGATAAGGGCAACTCGGTGGCGGTTGAAGCAAAAGACGAAGCTCCTTTCAGGGCTTTGGCCTTCAAAGTGGCAACGGATCCTTTTGTCGGCCAGCTTACATTCTTCAGGGTATACTCGGGCGTTCTATCGGCCGGGTCATATGTTTTAAATACGAGAACGGGCCAGCAGGAAAGAATAGGCCGGATTGTGAGATTGCATGCCAATCAGAGAGAAGACATAAAAGAAATCGATGCCGGTGGCATTGCGGCCGCTGTTGGCTTAAAAGCGACAAAAACCGGAGATACTCTTTGCGATCCCGACAATCCAATTATTTTGATGGGGATTGATGCTCCGGAGCCGGTCATATCTCTTAGAATTGAACCGAAAACAAAAGCCGATCAGGAAAAAATGGGTATTGCTTTGAGGAAACTTTCCGACGAAGACCCCACATTCAGAATTAAAGGCGATGAAGAAACGGGCGAGATTATCATTTCCGGCATGGGCGAGCTGCATTTAGAAGTATTGGTAGACAGAATGAGAAGAGAATTCAGCGTTGAAGCCAATACCGGCCGGCCTCAAGTGGCGTACAAGGAAACAATATCCAATGAAGCCCAGGCCGAAGGTAAATATATCCGTCAGTCCGGCGGCCGGGGCCAGTATGGCCACGTTTGGCTTAAAGTCGAACCTTTGGAAAGAGGGAAGGGTTATGAATTCGTTGATGCCATCAAGGGCGGTGCCATTCCCCAAGAATTCATACCGGCTACTGAAAAAGGCGTCCGAGAAGCTTTGGACAAAGGAATACTGGCCGGCTTTCCGGTCGTCGACATGAAGGTTACATTATATGACGGCTCGTACCACGATGTTGATTCTTCGGAAATGGCGTTTAAGATTGCCGGATCTATGGCTTTGCAGGAAGCGGCCAAAAGAGCAAAGCCTCTGATACTGGAACCGATTATGAAAGTCGAAATTATAACTCCGGAAGTAACGCTGGGAGAAACAACGGGAGACTTGGCGTCAAGAAGAGGCCAGATTATGAGCATAGAAGACAGAAATCCTTTGAATCTTAAAATCATCGACGCCAGAGTGCCGCTTTCGGAAATGTTCGGCTACGCCACGACCCTTAGATCTCTTACTCAAGGCCGAGGCACGTTTACCATGGAATTTGATCATTATGAACCTGTACCCCAGAATATTGCCCAGCAGATAATAGAAGGGAAAAAGTAAGTTGCCTTAAATAAATAATTTTGGTATTACACCGCTATATGAATATCAACGAACTCAAGCAGTTGTTAAAGGATGGTAAGACAAATGTACTGGTGCTCGATAATGGTGAGCCGGTCTTTGTCGTGGTTTCATACGATCAATTCAAATCTATGAACATGGAAAAAGAAATAAAGGTAAACCACGCGCCGGAAATTCCCAGGCCGGAAAAGCAGCCGCTAGGCGAGGGAGAATTGGAAATATTAGAGAGAATAAACAAAGACATTCAGGCCTTGAAAGACGAACTCGAGAAGGAAGAAAAAATGCTGGACTTATAAATATTGACATATCTTTCTCATTGGATTAGAATATAATCACTAGTTTGCGTCTATATACATAAACATAGACTACGGGATAAAAACTTAGAGCCGGAGGAATATCTTGCGCTAAATTTCTAACCCCTAGTAATCAGACCAGATGGCAGGAAAATTTGAGAGATCCAAGCCGCACATGAATGTCGGCACAATCGGGCACGTCGACCACGGTAAAACAACTTTAACCGCGTCTATTTTGCGCGTCGCCGATTTGTTAAAAGATGAAGGCTACAGCGCTCGGGTTGAAGGAATTGATCAGATTGATAAGGCGCCGGAAGAAAAAGCCAGAGGCATTACCATTTCATTGCACCACTCCGAATATGAGACGCCGAAAAGGCACTATGCCCACGTTGACGCTCCAGGCCATGCCGATTACATCAAAAACATGATAACCGGTGCTGCACAGATGGACGGCGCCGTATTGGTTGTCGCCGCGACTGACGGTCCTATGCCTCAAACTCGGGAACACATTCTTTTGGCTCGCCAAGTCGGCGTCCCATCCATAGTCGTATTCATGAATAAGTGCGATCAGGTTGATGATCCGGAAATGCTTGATTTGGTTGAAGCGGAAATCAGGGAACTTTTAAACAAATACCAATTTCCCGGTGATACCACTCCGATTATCCGCGGTTCCGGTTTGAAAGCCTTGGAGGCTAAATCAAAAGATGATCCCGCTGTTCAGCCAATCAAAGAACTCTTGAACGCTTTGGATACATTTTTCTCCGATCCGGTCAGAGATATCGACAAGCCGTTTCTTATGCCTATCGAGGATATATTTTCAATCGAAGGCCGAGGCACGGTTGTTACCGGACGAGTTGAAAGAGGAAAGGTTAAAGTTAATGAAGAAATTGAAATTGTCGGTTTAAAACCAACAGCCAAAACAGTTGTTACTGGTATTGAAATGTTCAACAAGCAGCTTGACGAGGGTTTGGCTGGAGATAATGCCGGTATTTTGCTTCGAGGCACTAAGAAAGAAGATATCGAAAGAGGCCAAGTATTGGCCAAGCCCGGTACCATTACTCCCCATACCGATTTCGACGCCGAAATATATATATTAACAAAGGAAGAAGGCGGAAGGCATACCCCGTTTTTCAAGGGCTATAAGCCGCAATTCTATTTCCGAACCACAGACGTTACCGGAGAAGTATTCTTGCCCGAAGGAACCGAAATGATTATGCCCGGCGACACCGTTAACCTTAAAGTTAAACTTATTGCACCAATTGCCATGGAGGAAAAACAGAGATTTGCCATCCGAGAAGGCGGTAAAACCGTAGGCGCGGGAGCAGTAACAAAAATAAACGCATAAATTAAAGACACGCTCTGAGAGCGTGTCTCCTGTTCTTTATTAACAGCATGGCCACAAAAAAAAAGACGGATAATAACCAGAGGATAAGAATAAAGCTGAAAGCCTATGACAATAAAATCATAGACAAATCAGCCAATCAGATTGTCGAAACGATAGAGCGCTATGGCGGAAAGCCGATCGGGCCGGTGCCATTGCCGACGGAAATACGCAAGTATACGGTAAATCGCTCGACGTTTATAGATAAAAATTCCAGAGAACAGTATGAGATGAGGATTCACAAAAGACTCATTGATATCACCGCCCCGACACCGAAAATAATAGACGCTTTGATGAATCTGAATCTGCCCGCAGGAGTGGATATCGAGGTTAAGATGTGATTATTTCTTTACTTCTCGCCTCAGGTAAATGGGACGAGAGAATAAGGCAGTAATTGCAAAATGGAATTAATCCGGAAACTGTCGCGAGGCAACCGGTTTATTAAAAATTCATTATTGCAAAAAATGTCTTTGTCAGGATTGTTGGCGCAAAAATCTAACTAAATACGTTTATTTAAATAGTTAGTTTGGATTGCCCAGTAATCTGGGTTTTTCGTTGGAATGAAAATGTTTAGAACGAGAGCAAATATGAAATTTATTGTAGGCAAAAAGATAGGCATGACCCAGATATTCAAGGAAGACGGAACCGTCGTCCCGGTTACGCTTGTCAAAGCTGAACCAAACATCGTGACCCAGCTGAAAACGAAAGATAAAGACGGGTATGAAGCCGTGCAAATCGGATACGGCAAAAAGAGAAGCGTAAAAAAACCCCAAAAGAAAACGGGCGACTTCGCCGGATTGAGAGAATTTAAGAACGACGGAGAATTGAAAATCGGAGACAAAATCGACGTTACCGTGTTTTCCGAAGGTGACAACGTTAAGGTTTCTGGAACAACAAAAGGAAAGGGCTTTCAGGGCGTGGTTAAAAGGCACGGCTTTCACGGTGCACCGGCGAGTCACGGCCACCATCACGTCTTGCGCCATGGTGGTTCAATCGGCCAGAGATTTCCTCAACATACGCTAAAAGGCATGCGCATGGCCGGACACATGGGAAATGTAAGAGCGTCGACGAGAGGATTGAAAATCATAAAAGTTGATTCGGAAAAGAACATTCTGGTAATAAATGGAGCGATTCCGGGGAATAACGGGGGAATTGTGGAAATATATGGAAATTAATGTATACAACCAAAACGCCGAAAATGTGGGGTCCGTAGAGATATCGGACAAAGTTTTTGGCGCGGCCATGAACAAAGATTTGCTTTATCAAGTTGTCAATTCGGAAATGGCGAATAAGAGACAGGTCATAGCCCACACCAAAGGCCGATCCGAAGTCAGGGGCGGAGGAGTTAAGCCTTGGCGCCAAAAGGGAACGGGCCGGGCCCGGCATGGATCCATCCGATCGCCGATATGGAAAGGCGGAGGCGTAACCCACGGACCGCTCAAATGGGAAAGTTATAAAAAAGGAATAAATAAAAAAATGGCCAAAAAAGCATTGGCTGTTGCTCTATCGGCCAAATTCAAAGACAACGAAGTGGCTGTTGTTGATTCAATCAACATGCCACGGCCGAAAACAAAAGAGATGGCCATTATCGTAAAGAATTTTTCCAAAATAGTTTCCGGAAAAGGTGGGTCATACATATTAATCACGCCAGACCACAGTCCGGAATTGGTTCGATTGTCGAATAATATTAAAAACATAGATATTATTGAAGCCAGGAATTTGAGTCCGCTGACGGTTATGTCCCACAAATACGCGGTTATATTGAAAGACTCATTGGAAGTTTTGAATAAAAGAATATGAAATTAAATCCTTTTAAAAAAGAAGATAAAAAGAAAGAGGCCGATAAGGCCGAAGTTTCGGTTCCCGAAAAAAAGGAAACAATACTGGTTTCCGATTCCGGCGCCTACAAAGTTTTAACCAGTTTATATATTTCCGAAAAAGCCTCGCTTTTAACAAATATTAATCAATATGTTTTTAAGGTTACGGCGGTTGCGACCAAATCGGAAATTGCCAAGAAGGTTGAAAAACTTTTCAGCGTAAAAGTTAAAAAAGTAAAAATCGTGAAACTTCCGGCCAAACGAAGAACCGTGGGTAAGTATCAAGGAAAAACAAACGCGGTTAAAAAAGCAATCGTAGTATTGAAGCCTGGCTACGCGATTGAGCAAGCCAAAGCATAACCATGAAGAAATATAATCCGACAACGCCGTCGCGAAGGCACATGATGGGATATGATTTTTCAAAACTGTCCGCAGTTGAGCCTTTGAAGTCTTTGAAAAAAAGTTTCAAACGGTCTGTCGGACGCAACAATCAGGGCCGGGTGACCAGTCTTCACAGAGGCGGCGGCGTCAAAAGATTATACCGGACGATAGATTTTAAACAGCAGAAGATGGATGTACCCGGAAAAGTTTTTTCCATCGAGTATGATCCGAACAGAACGGCTAGGATAGCTCGTATTACATATGCTGACGGCGAGCGGCGCTATATTTTGGCCCCGGAGGGACTTAACGTCGGCGACAAAATTGTAACCGCTGACAAAGCAGCCTTAAAGCCCGGAAATAGGATGAGGTTGAAAAATATTCCCCAAGGATCACTGGTATACAATATTGAATTGTTCCCAGGCCGGGGCGGCATGGCCGTCAGGTCTGCCGGAACAGCAGCTTCGGTTTTAGCCAGTGAGGGCGGATATGTCCAGCTGGTAATGCCTTCTTCGGAAGTCCGGAAGGTTTCAGACAATTGTTTTGCTTCGTACGGACAGGTATCCAATATGGAGCACAGCACGATATCGCTCGGAAAAGCCGGACGAAACAGGTGGTTGGGCAAAAGGCCAAAAGTCAGGGGAACAGCCATGAATCCGGTTGACCATCCGCACGGCGGCGGTGAAGGCCGACAAGGCCGAGGCACAAGAAGGCCGAAGACCGCCCAGGGCAAAGTTACCGGCGGCCGAAAAACAAGAAACAAGAAAAAGAAATCAGGCGTGTTTATTATAAGACGCAGAAACAAGTAGAGTTTCGCCCCATGACCAAACACAATAATATATGAGCAGATCACTAAAAAAAGGCCCTTATGTAGACGAAAAACTCCTTAAAAAAGTAGGCCGTCTTAAAGTTGGAGATAAAACAATTATCAAAACATGGGCCCGCGCGTCCACGATTGTTCCGGAAATGATTGGCTTTACTTTCGGGGTTCACAATGGTAAAGTCCATGTCCCCGTCTTTGTTACAGAGGATATGGTCGGTCATAAATTGGGTGAGTTTTCTCTAACCCGCAAATTCTCCCGCCACGGCGGACGAATGCAGAAAGAGATTGAAACAGCGGCCAAACAGAAAGAATTAGATGCGGCTAAAGCGGCCAAAATTGAGCCTGAGAAAAAATAATCATGCAAACCGTAACTAAATTAAACAATTTAAGATTAGCGCCCAGAAAAGTCAGATCCGTAGCCAATCTATTGAAGGGCAAAGATGTGTTGGCGGCTTTGGACCAGCTGGAGTTCTTTGTTAAAAGGCCCAGTCCGCACATGATTAAGCTTTTGAAATCGGCTTTAGCTAACGCCGAAAATAATTTCCACATGGTTAAAGAAAATCTATACATCAAAAGTATTTTAGTTAACGAGGGCGTAAAATTAAGAAGATTTGAGCCAAAGGGTTTTGGCCGGGTGTCACCGATTCAAAAGAAAACCAGCCTGATTACTGTTGTTCTTGATGAAAAAGTGGCCGGTCTGAAAAGGACGGTTAAGTCGAAGCCCGAACACGTGCACGAACATAAAGTTGAAACCGAGGCAAAAACAGACAAGAAGCCCGAAATTAAAACGGAAATTGGCAAAAAAGTAAGTAAAAAAGGTTTTGTAAAAAGAATTTTCCAAAGAAAGACAGTTTAATATGGGACAAAAAACATCACCAACGGCATTTAGGGTAGGTATTACGAAGGATTGGTATTCCCGCTGGTTTAGCGCGAAGAAATACATTCCTTTTTTGAAAGATGACGTTTCGGTCCGAAGTTTTTTGGTCAGGAAATTAAAGGGCATGTCCGTGGATCGGATTGAAATTGAAAGAGGAACGGACATGCTCAATATCATCGTCTACACATCCAGGCCGGGTTTGATAATCGGCCGTGGTGGAGGCGGCATCGAAGATCTGAAAAAAGCTTTGCAGAGAGTTTTGAAAAATAAAGTAAGCGTTCGGATTGAAATCCAAGAAATAAAAAGTCCCGAATCTTCCGCCGCTATCATGGCTGAATCCATCGTAGAACAAATTGAAAAGAGGATTCCATACCGAAGAATCATGAAGCAAACACTGGCCAAGATGATGGCCAATAAACAGGTTAAAGGGGCCAAGATATATATCGGCGGCCGATTAGACGGAGCAGAAATTGCTCGAGCCGAACATTTAGAAGAAGGCAATTTGCCCTTGCAGACGTTGAGAGCCGATATAGACTATGCCAAGGCAACTGCGATGACGACATTCGGAACAATCGGTATTAAGGTTTGGATATATAAAGGTGAAAAATTCGATTAAGTCGACAAATTAGAAATGAAAATGCAGCCTTCCAGAGTTAAACATACGAAAGTCCATAAAGGCAAAGTAAAAGCCGTGGCTTCGCGCGGCACAAAATTGAGCTTTGGAAGCTTTGGGTTGAAATCGGAAGAATCTTCGTGGCTTAAGTCGAATCAATTGGAATCGGCCCGGCGGGTCATGGCCAAATTCATTCAGCGCGGCGGCAAAATTTGGATGCGTGTGTTTCCGGATAAGCCTCGAACCGCCCGTAGTCCGGAATTGGGTATGGGTGGCGGACGAGGTCCATTGTCGCATTTTGTGGTGCCGGTTGAAGCTGGCCGGGTCATATTTGAAATTGACGGCCTGCCGGAAGCGACGGCCAGAGAAGCCTTAAGATTGGGGGCCCATAAATTGCCCGTTAAAACCAGAATCATAAGCCGATGAAATACACAGATTTAGAAAATAAGTCAGCCCAAGAATTAAAGAATATGCTGGAGGAAACGAAAGCTATGATGCTGCAGCTGCGGTTTGATTTGGCAAATAAAAAATTAAATGATGTCAGCAGATTAAAGAAGACTAAAACCAGCATCGCCCAAATATTAACCAAAATAAAAGAACATGCCGGAAAATAATAAAAAACCAAGAACGTTAAAAGGGACTGTCGTATCCGATAAGATGACCAAGACGGCTGTGATTGAAATCGCCCGAATGGTCAAGCATCCCAAATACAAGAAATTCGTCAAATTAAGCAAAAGATTTAAAGCCCATAACCCCGAAAACCAATTTCATGTCGGCGACAAGGTTACGATTCAGGAATCAAAGCCTATATCCAAAGACAAGAGATGGGTTATAACCGGGAAGGTTCAATAATATGCTTCAATTACGTTCCATGGTTGGTGTTGCTGATAATTCAGGCGCAAGGCGCGTCGGCGTGTTTAAGGTTCTCGGCGGTTCAAAGAAGAGATACGCCCGAATCGGCGATATTGTCGTGGTATCCGTCAAGGACGCCGAGCCGAGAAAAACGGTTAAGAAAAAAGATGTTTTGAAGGCATTAGTTGTCAGGCAGAAACAGCCGTTCAGGCGTAAAGACGGGAGCTATATCCGCTTTGACGACAATGCCGTTATTATTCTTGATGGCAAGGAGCCTAAAGGCGGCCGAGTATTCGGACCCATTCCTAGAGAAATAAGAGAATTGGGATATTCGACCATTGCTTCTCTGGCCGAAGAATTAGTTTAATAATATGAAATTAAAAAAAGGCGACAACGTGATGATGATGTCCGGAAAAGACAAAGGCAAAAAAGGAAAAATCCTGGCTGTTTTTCCGTCTCAAGACAAAATTGTGATTGAAGGGTTGAATTTGATAAAAAAAGCAGTCAGGGCCCGAAAGCAGGGTCAAAAAGGCCAGATAATTCACAAGGAAAGATCCGTCAACGCGGCCAGCGCCGCGCTGATATGCGGCGCCTGCTCGAAACCCACCCGTATTGGATTACGGCTTGATAACGGCAACAAAGTGAGGATATGCAAGAAATGCAACGCCGAAATAAAATAAGATTGATTTTTTCCAAAAAATATATATAATATAACGGACTAAATAACCCATGACCACGCCCAGATTACAAGAAACATACAGAAAAAAAGTTGTTCCTGCCCTGAAGGAACAGTTTAAAATACCAAATGTCATGGCGGTGCCAAAAATTGAAAAGGTGGTCATTAATTCGGGAATTGGAAAGATGGTTAAAGACGACAAGGGGATTACCAAGCTCGAAAAAGATATTTCTCTTTTGTCGGGCCAGAAGGCAGTGTTCAGAAAAGCCCGCAAGTCCATTTCCGGATTCAAGCTGCGCGAAGGAACAAATATCGGAATTTCCGTTACTGTCAGAGGCAAAAGAATGTACGATTTCATTGATCGTCTGATATCCATTGCCTTGCCCAGATCAAAGGACTTCCGGGGGATAGAAATAAAAAATATCGATTCGGATGGGAACTTAAATCTCGGCGTAAAAGAGCACAATATTTTTCCGGAAGTGACATACGAAAGCACGAAAGATATTTTTGGTCTGCAGGTCACGGTTGTAACCAATGCCGGCAGTAGAGAAAAAGGCCTAGCCTTGTTTAAAATGCTGGGTTTTCCATTCAAACATGCCTAAGAAATCAACAATCGCCCGATCCAACAAAAAACCGAAATTTTCATCACGGATTGTTAAGCGCTGTTTCATTTGCGGCCGCAAGCCGGGCTATATCGGCAAGTTCGGTTTGTGCCGGATTCATTTCAGAGAATTAGCCAACGCCGGCATGCTGCCCGGTGTTAAAAAATCATCATGGTAACAGATCCAATTTCAGACATGTTAATACAGATTAAGAATGCCCAGCTTTCCAAAAAAGAGCAGGTTTCGATTCCTTTTTCCAAGATGAAAATGTCTATAGCCGATATCTTGAAGTCATCGGGATTTGTGGCTGATGTCGAAAAAAAGTCCAAGAAAATGAAAAATTCCGAGCATGATTACATTTACATTACGTTGAAATACGGCGACGGAACCATATTGAATAATGTGAAAATCGTTTCAAAGCCGTCGCGTCGAATGTACATGAAAGCGTCCGAAATCAGGCCGGTAAGATCAGGCTACGGGTTGGCCATTCTTTCGACATCCAGGGGCATCATGACGTCGGAAAACGCCAAGAAAGAAAAATTGGGAGGCGAAATATTATGTGAAGTCTGGTAACTATGAGCAAAATAGGAAAAAAACAAATCAATATTCCCCAGGGCGTAACCGTTCGAAACGAAAACGGCTCTGTTTTCGTAAAAGGACCCAAGGGAGAACTATCAATGCCTTTGAGTAGTCATTTTGTTTTTACCCAATCTGAAAATACGGCTACGATTATGCCAAGAGAAGAAAAAATACTGAAAGACAATAAAATCCATTCCATGTGGGGCCTTTCAACGGCCGTCCTTTCCAATTTAATTAAAGGCGTCACTGAAGGATTCGAGAAGGCTTTGGAATTCCAGGGCGTCGGCTACAAAGCCAATGTCAAAGGCAACGATTTGGAACTGGAATTGGGATACTCCCATCCCATAACCGTGTCGGCGCCGGAAGGAATATCTTTTAAAGTTGAAAAAAATGTCATAAAAGTCATGGGAATTGATAAAGAATTAATCGGAAAGGTCGCGGCCCACATACGGACGTTGAGAAAACCCGAGCCATACAAGGGGAGCGGCGTCAGATATTTGGGCGAGGTAATAAAGCGTAAAGCCGGTAAGAAAGCAACCGCGGCTGCATAACAATGAATACAAAAAGAGAAAAAAGAATACGGAGGCACAACCGTGTAAGAGCGACGATAATCGGAACGGCAAAAAAGCCCCGGGTTTCAGTTTTTAAAAGCAATAAGAATGTCTTTATCCAATTTATTGACGACGTTTCCGGAAAAACTATTCTGGGTAACTCCATTGGAGGCAAGACTAAGACTAAGGGAAATAAAACAGAAAAAGCTTCAAGTACGGCTGAAAGCATGGCCAAGAAAGCGGTGGATTTGGGAATAACCGAGGCTGTATTCGATCGGGGCGGTTTTAAATATCATGGCCGCGTTAAAGCCGTGGCCGAGGGATTAAGAAAAGGCGGAATTAAATTTTAAATATGGCAAATTTCCAACAAAACAGAAGAGGGCCGAGACGAGGCGGACAGAGTCGGGATTTCGTGCGGCCGGAATATGAACAAAAAGTTTTAGACATCGCCCGCGTAGCTCGCGTCACTAAAGGCGGAAAGAGATTTAGTTTCCGGGCCACCATCGCCATCGGCGACATGAAGAGCAAAGTCGGCGTGGGCATGGCTAAAGGCAAAGATGTGGCCCAGGCCGTCCAAAAAGCGTATAACCAAGCCAAAAAGAATATGCTTTCAGTCCAGCTTGTAAAAGGAACGATTCCACATCAGGTTGAGGCTAAATATTCCAGTGCCGTGGTAATTTTAAAGCCGGCTAGCGGCGGCGTAAAAGCCGGAGGTCCGGTTCGCGTAGTGGCCAAACTGGCCGGAATCCATTCTTTGACGGGAAAATTGACCGAAAGAACGAATAATAAAATCAATATCGCCATGGCTACAATCGAAGCCTTGAAAAAATTAAGAATCAAAAACAATGCAGCTGCATAATATAAAACCGAACACTCCGAGAAAGAATCAAAAAAGAGTCGGCCGCGGCGGAAAGCGGGGGACTTTTTCCGGCCACGGAACTAAGGGACAGAAAGGCCGGGCTGGAGCCAGCGTGAAGCCCGGATTCAGAGGCGGCGACAATCGGATTTGGCAGTTGTTTCCCAAATTGAGAGGCGCTTCCAAAAAGCCTGGCAACAAGAAACCGCACGCGAAGCATAAATATTTCCAACTTCGGCATAAAAAGTCGGAAATTATTAATTTGGGCGAACTGAACGCGTTTGACGGCATGATTGAACCCAAGACGCTTGTTGACGCCGGAATCGTTCAATCCTCGCGCAACGGAGTCAAAATACTGGGCGTAGGAAAAATAGAAAAGAAAATCCAATTAAAAGGTTTCGCCGTTTCCAAAACCGCTTTGGATAAGATTTTAAAAGCCGGCGGATCAGTAGAATAATATGGCAAACAGAATTGCTCAAATTTTTAAGAAGGCCGATTTGAGGAATAAAATTCTCTATATATCTTTTTTGCTCGTTATTTCCCGCCTTATCTCCAACATTCCCATTCCCGCTCTCGATGCTTCCCGTTTAAGGGATTTCTTCGCCCAAAATCAGTTCTTTGGTTTGGCCAGCGCTTTCACCGGCGGTTCTTTGGCCAATCTTTCAATCGGCATGCTCGGGCTCGGCCCGTATATAACCGGCTCGATTATTATGCAGCTTTTGACGATGATATTTCCGTCGCTGGAACAGATGTATAAATACGAAGGCGAAGCCGGCCGAGCTAAATTTAATCAGTATTCAAGGCTTTTGACCGTGCCGTTGGCGGCTCTGCAGGGCTATAGCTTCTTGGTTTTGCTTTCCCGGCAGGGGATAATAAATGTTCTTTCTCCGATTGAATGGCTGACGGCCGTTTCGGTCATAATCGCCGGCAGCGTCTTTTTGATGTGGCTGGGCGAATTGATTTCCGAAAAGAATTTGGGCAATGGCGTGTCTCTTCTAATTTTAGCCGGCATCGTGGCCGCTATTCCGTCGAGCATCCAGCAGTCAATTTTCACATATACTCCCGGAGATTTTTTCACTTACATAATGTTCGCCGTCGTCGCCCTGATTGTCATAGTCGGTGTCGTGTATATTTCCGAGGCCCAGAGAAATATTCCCATTAATTACGCCCGCAGGATAAGAGGCATGAAAGTATACGGCGGAGTTTCCACATATCTGCCGATGAGAGTCAACAACGCCGGAGTCATTCCAATCATCTTTGCTCTGTCAATTCTTCTGTTTCCCGGACTGATAGCCAACTTTTTCATTACCTCAAGCACGCCATGGCTGGCCAGTCTGGCCCGGAGCGTCAATACTTTTATGCAAGCCGGTTCGCTCTGGTATAATTTATTCTACTTTTTCCTTGTTGTTGTTTTTACGTATTTCTACACTGCCGTCACATTCGACCCAAAATCAATTTCGGAAAATATTCAAAAGCAGGGCGGATACATTCCCGGCATAAGGCCGGGGCCTAATACCGCCCAATTTCTGAATCATCTTTTGAATCGCGTGACTTTAGTTGGAGCGATATTCTTGGGCTTGATTGCTGTCTTGCCCAATGTGATTCAAAGCGCTACCGGCATTACGGCATTTACAGTCGGCGGCACTTCCGTCTTAATCGTTGTGTCAGTTGCTCTGGAGGTCATGAAACAAGTTGACGCGCAACTCTCGATGTACGAGTATTAAACCATTTTTACCACCAAGTCCCTCATTTACTTTTTAATTATTCTTTGATATTATCGCTGACTAGTTGCAGGAGGTTCTTTGTGAATCTTGTCCAAGGAATGTCATACAGACTTGAAGGGAATTATTACTGGCCGCTTAGTCCAGTTCCGCGATTTTTTCAAGGCAAAATTACAATCCTATCGGAGTCACGATTTGAGGGACGTTTGATTGACGAGTATGGTGTTGCACGCGTGGAAGGTTGTTTTGATGGCTATTACATGGGATTTTTTAAAACCTATGATAAAGATCATCCCGCGTATCATGGAGGATCAACAATTCCGATTTCATACTCGCTTGATTTGAGCGAACTTGGAGGATGGGAAGGTCGTTTCACCTTTCCGGAAGATGAAGATAAAGAGATGGGATTCGTGACAATGGTCGTTGTTCCTTGGTGTGACGACTGGATGTTGTTTGATGAAAGAACTAAAGATCGTCTTGTATTTGGAATAAGGACGTGGCATACCTGGTGCAGATAGAGCGGCATAATGCCGCCTTTTTGTTTTTGGGATACATGATAAGATAATCCTATGCCTCAAAAAGTTATCATTTTAATTGGGCCGCCGGGGTCGGGTAAAGACACCCAGGCTGATTTATTGGAAAAAGAGCCTGGGGTTGTACATCTAAAAAGTTCAAAAATAATTGAGGATAATTTTCGTGCCGATCCGGAAAATCCGGAAATCAAAAAGCAAATTGAGATTAAGAATTCGGGCGGACTCGTTGACCCTCCTATGGTGCAGCGCTGGATTAAAGAAGCCATAAATAAGACGCATTCCTCTGGGAGTGGAATTATTTTCAGCGGTTCTCCTAGGACATTGTTGGAAGCCGAGGAGGAGTTGCCAGTTCTTGAGTCTTTGTACGGCAAAGAAAATATTATCGGCCTGGATATTATTTTATCCGAAGACGAGTCTGTAAAGAGAAATAGTTCTCGTCGCGTTTGCAAAGCAAATTCACACCCTGTTCCAAATTTTCCAGAGTATGACAATCTAACGGCTTGTCCTGAAGACGGTAGTGAAATAATAATAAGAGCTGATGATAATGTTGAAACAGCAAAGCATCGATATAACGTTTATCTGGAACAGACAAAACCAGTAGTCGATTATTTGAAAAAAAATAATTTTCGCGTAGTCGACATTAACGGCGAACAATCAATTGCCGATGTCCATCGCGATATATTAAACAGCTTGCATGATTCTTAAATCGAAAAAAGAAATAGAAATAATGAAAGAAGGCGGCGTGATACTTGCCGAAATATTGAAAAAAATTTCGGCTGCGGTTCGACCCGGTATTGCCACGCATGATTTGGAAGAGCTCGCCCGTGAGCTTATCTTGTCCTATAAAGTAAAATCTTCTTTTTTGGGGTACGATGACTATCCAGCTGTTTTGTGCACTTCGGTTAATGATGAAATTGTTCATGCTTTGCCCTCGGAGAGAATGTTAACAGACGGGGATTTATTAAAAATTGACACCGGAATTATATACAAAAATTTCCACACGGATACGGCCACGACATTAATTGTCGGTGAGGAAGCGAATCAGGAAAAAAAAGATTTGATTATCGTTACAAGGCAATCTTTGGAGAAGGGGATATCAAAAGCCCGACCGGGAAATACTCTGGGCGATATCGGATTTGCCGTTCAATCATTCGTCGAAAGTAAAGGTTTCAATGTTGTCAGAGATTTGGTCGGGCATGGCATCGGCCGCGACCTCCATGAAGCTCCGCAAGTTCCAAATTACGGCGAAGCCGGTAAAGGCGAGAAACTTCTGCCCGGAATGGTCATAGCTATCGAACCGATGGTCGTTACAGGGAGCTGGAAAATAAAAAACAGCCCTGACGGCTACGGTTTTATGACAAAAGATGCCGGACTGGCCGCTCACTTTGAACATACCGTAGCCATAACCGAAAACGGCCCCCTCATTTTGACCTCTTGACTCTATAACTCATTTATCATATAATATAAGATATTGAGCTCTCTTCATGTGGGCTTAATATGAGATTTTTAGCATTGTTACGCATATTTGAAACTCAATGAAAATCACTAATTTCCAGCGGACGATGTTGGTTTTTCTTGCATCTTTTTTGACGCTCTTTTTCATATTTAATTTCCAGGAGATTTTTGCCTCGATATCCGGTAGTGTTGAAACGGAACAGGAGAAAAACGAACGATTAACGGCCCAATTCAGGCAAATGTATGGATACTCGTCTCATCCGGAAATGGTCATGCAGGCCATGGCTCCGACCCCGCATTCACTGCCCGTCGCCCAAAGCGTCACGAGCCAAGACGAATTATACATCCCCAAACTCGGCGTGAAAGTTCCCATAATTGTCGGGAGTTCTCCTGATTCAAGGCGCATCCTAGACGAGCTTCAAAGAGGAGTTGTTCTTTATCCCGGTTCAGCGGCTCCAGGTACTAATGGCACTTCGGTTATTATCGGCCATTCGTCTTCAACAATACCGAATAAGTTTGGTAGGGTGTTTGCCGGACTGGGGAAATTAAATAACGGCGATGTGGTTGTATTAAATCACGCCGGCCGCGAGTACACATATACCGTTAACACGAAAATGACAGGATCGGTTGACAATATAGCCCAAGCTGGTGTATCAGGTGATTTGATATTGGGAACTTGCTGGCCGATTGGAACTGACAAGGAAAGAATATTGGTGACGGCAAGTCTTGTAAGATAGCGGTGGCATGGCTATCAAAATTTAAATTCTAAAATTTTGATAGCCATGCTCCTGCGTTTCGCAGAGCAGTAGTTCCTTGAGGAGGCACCATGCGACGTGTCGCACTCGCACTCGCACTCGCGTTCGTGATTGTGGCGGCGAGCGCCGCCTGGGCCCAGGAATCGTCGGAGAAGACCGAGCAGAAATACTTCAAGTGGCAAAAGCTGGGGGGCGACCCCTTCCTGCGCCTGCCGCGAACCGACGAGTCGCTCCAACTGATGTTCGACTCGAAGTCGAAAGTCTACGCGCGCGTGAAAAATCGCGTGCAGAAGATTTTCGGAACGGATGAGAAATTCTGGGAGGACCTCGTCACGCAAGTGCGCGAGAAGCAGTGGCTTATCGCGACTTTCGAAAAGGGCGAGCGCTTCGACACCCCCATGGCATACGGGAGCGGGATCACGACGAACCCGCCCGAGATTGCCGGTGACTTCAAGATGGAATCCTGGGTGATTCCCATGGGCGATATCAATGTTGTTGTGGGCAAAGATTGCCACAACATCGTTGGCAAGAAGCCGGTTCCATCTATCGTCGAGGAAGCGCAGAAGTTCATCGACGAATCGTTGAGCAATCGACCGCCGGAACCATTTCCGATTCCAAGGCCGCCTCGCCTGAGGATTCCGGAAGAGCCGGTGCAGCGCGAGCCACCGCCGCAACCGCCATTCCGACCCACACCCGAGCGCGAGAAGCGGATCAAGGGCGGGACTGTGGCGCTGATTGTCGCCGGTATCGTCGGTGGCGCGCTGGCCGCCTGGCGATTGGGTGGTGACGATAGCGTCGGCAAGATCGATCCGGGAACGGGTCGACGGCCGACGACGGCTCGGTCCACGACCGGAGCTCGGATATCGATTCGATTCGGTCGTTGACGAGGGGAGGGCAAGCCGCCGCCGCGGTAAGCCCTCCCAAATTTAATCTTTAGAATAGGAGAGCCGACAAGCCCTGTTATTCTAAAAATTAAATAAAAAATGACAAACATTTTCAAGAATATATTTGGTCGAGAGTCAGGAACAAAGAAAATATTAATCCTGTCAGTTTTGGCGGGCGCTTTGGTTATCGGAGCGTCGTTTGCTTTGCAAATGACTTCTTCGAGCGCGTTTACGGATTGTCCTCCGCTTGAAGCAAGCAATTGGAGATTCTTTCCGATGGCCTTTGCCATGCCCTGTCCCGATGAAGATGCAGGCGACTCCAGCGGTGGAGGCGGTGATGTGTCCTCAAATGGTGGCCAATCCGGTCCCATTGAAACGGATTGCGGCATAGTCGAATCTGAAACAGGCCCGATATTAAATCGTTTTCCGATATCCAATTCAGGCGCGAACTGCACTGACTTTTCTCTCTTAGCCGCAAAGAATGTTTCTCGAGGCGGTGACTGGGTCAACGGCGGCCAAGTACAGGCTTCAGCAGGCGATACTATTAAATTTGATATTTACGTCCATAACGGCGCCGTTGATAAAAATTTCAACGTGGCTCGAAATCTTAATATCAGAGTTTCACTGCCGAACGGATCTGGCACGGTTACGGCTCAAGCATGGGCTGATAACGCTGGCGCGATTACGAGCGATGAGAAGGGCGGCAATGTTCAGTTGATGCTCGGCAACGGCGAAAGACTGGAAATAGTTTCCGGATCGGGAAAAATATACGACCGAGAATCCAATCTTCTTTCTTCTGATATTTCCGTAGAAAGCATTGTCGGCACCGGTTTGTCGCTTGGCGACATGCGCGGCTGTTTTGAATATGCAAGACAAGTAACATTTGAAGTTCGGGTTTTACCAGCGCAAGTGATACAGACGCCGACACCGACTCCCCAGCCATTATCAAACGGGGCAATCTGTGTAGATATTGCTGTTCCGTCCAATGTTACTGCTGGCCAGCAATTTTCAGCCGTTGTTAAAATGAGAAATACGGGTACGACCACGTGGACCAGCGGCGAGAGATATAAGCTGGGCTCGCAAAATCCGGAAAATAACACAATTTGGAGAGACGGACGAGTGGCCTTGCCACAATCAATCATGCCGGGCCAGGAAGCGGTATTCAATTTTACGAATACGGCGCCAAATACGACCGGAGCCTATACTTTCAGCTGGAGAATGCTTCAGGAAGATCCAAACGGACAATGGTTCGGTTCGACATGCTCCAGAACGATATTTGTAAATCCGGCGCCAACTCCTTTGGTAGTTTCTACCCCGACTCCGACTCCGACACCCACCCCTACTCCGACCCCAACCCCGACGCCGACACCTTCGGTTACACCTACTCCAACACCTACGCCCACACCCACACCTACCCCAACCCCGACGCCTTCGGTTACTCCCACCCCGACCCCGACTCCGACACCGACAATTTCGTGTCCATCAGGATACCAGCAAACTATTCAAAACAATGTGATTGTGTGTATTGCTAATGTAAATAACAACAATAACACCAATACAAATAACAACACGAATAATAACAATCCGGTAATCAATATTACCTATCCGGTTTTGCATCCAACCCCAACACCCACTCCGACCCCCACACCGACCCCGGTTCCTCAAGTCGGTTTGGTAATTCAAAAATATGAAAGAAATATTTCGCAGGGCCAGAACGCGAATTACACGACTATATCCGCCCGCAACGGAGAGACAATCCAGTTCGATACCAGAGTTTGGAATAATTCCAACACGACGCTTTACAATGTCATTGTAACTGATCCGATTTCCGGATATCTCACATATGTAAATAACAGCACAAGCGTGAACGGCAATCAGGTTGGAAACGGCATCACGAGCGGCGGTATCAACATCGGCACATTGAATCCGGGACAAGAAACATGGATTAGATTCTTCGTGACTGTGAATTCCTCAATCGTGACTCAAATCAACAATGTATCGCAAGCCAGAGCGGATAATCTTGGCACTGTAAATTCAAATCCGGTGTACATTAATTTGAACGCCAATATCATTACCGGCGCCATAAGAATAAGAACCGGCGCTGTCGGCGGCATGACCATTCCATTCCTCGGTTCGCTCGCTTCGGCGGCCGGATACGCATGGTTCTCGCGAAAGAAAATACTGCTGGATTTGATGGCTTAAACACATATTAAAACTCCGCTTAAAAGGCGGAGTTTTAATATGTGCACATGATACCCACACCGGGTTTGACATGGTTCGGCCGCCTCTGATATACTACCCTTACTAAATACATGAATACTTCAAGACAACTTCGACTCAAACGCGGCTAGGAACCATGGGGATTAGTATGCTCTGAAAAAGCCGCGCCAAACGCGGTTTTTCATTGTCTAGGGAATCTGTGATTGGCTTTCGGCGATAGGTTTGAAGACTCTTCGCGGAAAGCTAATGGATAGAATCTTGAAAATTAATGATAGCGGGTTAGTAAATCTTATAAAGTTGAACTTTATAAGGAATCATATAAGTATCATTCGTCTTTATGTTACTCATTAAAGAATTAAGGGCGTATGGAGGATGCCTTGACACGAAAGAGCGAAGAAGGTCGTGGCGTGACTGCGATAAGCTTCGGGGAGCCGTCTAGCGGGCTTTGATCCGGAGATGACCGAATGGGGGAACCCCATCGAGCAAACCTCGATGACCCGGCGCAAGCTGGGAGCGTACCTGGCGAAGTGAAACATCTCAGTAGCCAGAGGAAAAGAAATCAACAAGATTCCCTTAGTAGCGGCGAGCGAAAAGGGATAAGCCTAAACTTTTTTAACGCAAGTTAAAAAGGGGTAATAAGGATAGAACACTTGAATTTTTATCGTTGCGCTTTCGAAGGCAGCGGTAAAAATTTGAAAGAAGTTACAAATTCCAAAGTTAGCAGAACGGCCTTGGAACAGCCGGCCAAAGAAGGTGATAGCCCTGTAAGCGAAAACTTCTGGAACTTCTGTTTTATTGCGGCGCAAGCCGCCTTGCTTGAGTAGCCCGGGATAAGAATGTCCTGGGTGAATTTGCCCATACTACTGGGTAAGGCTAAATATCTTTCGTGATCGATAGTGAACCAGTACCGTGAGGGAAAGGTGAAAAGCACCCCGGTGAGGGGAGTGAAATAGCAACTGAAACCATATGCCTACAAAGAGCGGAAGTCCTTCGGCGGCAGCAATGCCGTCTGGGATGACCGTGTGCCTATTGAAGAATGACCCAACGAGTTTATCCAAATTGCTCTATAAGTGCCTCTGGCACGTATGGAAAGGGAAACCGAGTGTTAAAAGCGCGTATTAGAACTAAATAAAATTTTCTTTAAAAAGAAAGTTTTAATAGTTCTAGAAGCAGTTTGGGTAAGACCCGAAGCCAGGCGAGCTAACCATGCCCAGGATGAAGGTTGTCGAAAGACAACTGGAGGTCCGAACTGGTTGGTAGCGCAATACCATCGGATGAGGTGTGGTTCGTAGTGAAAAGCTTATCGAGCCTGGTAATAGCTGGTTCTCCCCGAAATGCCTTTAGGGGCAGCGGCGGATTGTAGTTGAGGGGGTAGAGCACTGATTGGTTTGCCGTGCCCGCAAGGGTAGGCTTACCAAATAAACTCCGAATACCTCAGCGTAATTTCCGCCAGTGAGTAAGCGAGGGCAAAGCTTCGTTTACGCGAGGGAAACAGCCCAGATCATCAATTAAGGTCCCAAAATCTATGCTAAGTGAAAAGGAAGTATTCTGCCTTAGACAGGTAGGATGTTGGCTTAGAAGCAGCCATCATTTAAAAAGTGCGTAATAGCTTACTACTCGATTTCGCCGCAAGGCGACGAGGCAGGATGCGCCGAAAATTTATAGGGGCTAAGCATAGTACCGAAATTATGGGTTTGATGATTTCGAAAAGGATTTGTGGTGCCGTAGCTCAGTCAGAGCACTGGGTCCCGGGCCCAGAGGTCGACGGTTCAAATCCGTCCGGCGCCACCAACCTGTCGGATTAAAATCAGGCGAGACCTGATAATCCGATCTTTTTCGAAATCATCAAGCGGTAGGGGAGCATTCTGATTGCTGTGAAGGTGAACTGTGAAGTTTGCTGGAGCGTTCAGAAGGGAGAATGTTGGGATGAGTAACCGCAAGTGGCGTGAAAACCGCCACCGCCGAAAGCCTAAGGTTTCCTCCGCGATGTCAATCATCGGAGGGTTAGGCGTCCCTAAGCGTAACCTAGCTTGCGGGCTAGGGATCGCGATGGTGAGCCGGTTAATATTCCGGCCCCGCTTACATATTCGAAGGAGTGACGGGCTAAATTAGATCGAGCGCATTATTGGATTTGACGTCTTTGCTCATAGAGTGGGAACCAGGCAAATCCGGTTCCAGCCGAAAGGCGCACTCGAGAGTGAAAGAAATGGCCGTTAGGCCAGATTCGATTGACGAGGGCTCCAAGAAAAGCTTCTAAGATTAATATGTAAGCGCACGTACCGAAAACCGAAACAGGTGGGCTGGTGTAAGTGCACCAAGGCGAACGGGTGATTATTGGCTAAGGAACTCGGCA